>Ga0224495_10000022_pt1 | contig 149390 bp, 126 predicted proteins | sample SF_Jul11_sed_USG_FD_168128 | JGI IMG/M metagenome (GOLD analysis project Ga0224495, IMG submission 168128) | Sediment microbial communities from San Francisco Bay, California, United States - SF_Jul11_sed_USGS_4_1 | ecosystem: Environmental > Aquatic > Marine > Sediment | place: USA...
CCAATCCTATATGTGATGGAGCAAACTATTAAATCAACTGTGTATATAAATAAAAAAATATTTTTACGGAAGTTTTCTGCTTAAAATCCTGCTTGCCCTACAATATATACTCACACCCCATAATAACAAATGGTTATACAAAAGTAGGCAACATTAGATTTTAAAATCGTTTTTTAGTAAATAAATCAAAGAAAATAATTTGTTAAGTTTTAAATTGATTTGTTCACTACGATTATACTTTTTTTACTTTCTCAACTTTGTTATTTAAAATATTACTAGCCTGACCTTTCGATTTAATGTTATTTTCAACCATTATTTCGGTAGTAAATTGAGATTTTTTATATCCAGTACTTGTTTTTGGTTTAACACTTTTTGTTTTTTTCAGCGTAGACTTTTTTGTTGTTTTTGAAACTTTTGCACTTTTATTAATTTGTTTTGTTTTTGCATCGAGTTTTTGTCTAAAATCCTGAAGAACATTCATATAATAAATATATGCATCATAAGGAGATTCAAAAGGATTAAAATATTTATGAACATCGCCGTCATTAAAATATTTTGTACACATGTAATAAAAATGGTCGGAAGTTTGCAGTCTTCTAAATACTTCTAAAAGTTTTTTATTGTCACTGTCATAAACTTTTTGTTGAAGATCATAAATACCGCGGAAAGCTTCATTTTGAATGTTATTGCCAAGCCACGCTGAGAGGTCGCGTTCAATATCAGCCCACGAAACAGGATCATGGGTGTCGATATCGCCAACCACGGGATATTTTTCTATGGCTTCCGATACCTTTAAAAATTCAAAATCTGGATGTTTAAATACATTTTCAGGCAGGGCGCGTAAAAAATTAAAAATGCCGCTGTCTTCCCACTGGTGTTCGCCGAAGGTTTCAAAATCCATAAATAAATTTACAACATCTCCCGAACCGGCAACAGAGTGAATCCATCCAGCATACTTTTCTGAGCTTAAAGGGTATTCTTTCCAGCTTTTTTCTGAAAAACGAAACGCTATGTCATCACTTAACTTGTAATTTTTTAAAAGAAGCTTCAGATTTGGCGCATACTTGGCCTTATACACAAAATTTGGATTTCTCCAATCTAGTATTTTATCAGCTCCTTCAAGAAGCATACCCTTAAATCCCATTTCGCCGGCAAGCCAGGCAATGTGGTTTGAAAAAATAAGTTCAGTATTTCTAAAAATAGCAGGGGTATAATTAAATTCTTTTTCGATTAATTTGGTATGTAACTTTACTTGTGCTTTAAATTCTTCTTCAGAAACGAGGCTTGAAAGCGAATGATAATAGGTTTCAGCTAGAAATTCAACACATCCGGTTTTTGCAAGTTTTTTAAAATTATCAATTACCAGTGGGTAATGTTGCTTTGCCTGTTCAATAAACACCCCGCTAAGTGAAAAAGCAATTTTAAATTTACCATTATACTTTTCAATCAGCTCCAGCAATATATTTGTTGCAGGTATATAACATTTTTCACTTACTTTTTTAATGATTTGAATATTTTTTTCATCGTCTTCATATGGCACATTCTCACCAATATCAAAGAAATGATAAGGTCTTAAACGATAGGGTTGGTGTACTTGAAAATAAAAGCATATTGATGTCATCTTAATACTTCTCCGTAAATGCTGTTAACTTTTTCTGCCGGTGTTATCCAGTTAATTTTTTGAGCTTCAGTATATCCTTCTTCAAGCATTTTTTTATAAATTTTCGGGTTTTTTAAAACGTAGATGATACTGTTTGCAATCTGGTTTATATCCCAGAAATCAACTTTAATGGCGTTTTGGATGATTTCACTGACACCTGATTGCTTGCTGATGATCACAGGCACCTTATGCAACATGGCTTCTAATGGAGTTATACCAAATGGTTCAGATACTGATGGCATAATGTACAAATCGCTGATATTATACAATTTTATTACGCCTTCATTTTTAAGAAAACCTGTGTAATGAAAATAAGAACCCATGCCCATACCGGCAGCCATGTCAATTATACGATAATACATATCGCCTGTTCCAGCCATAACAAAACGGGTATTTGGAATCTCTTCAATTACTTTTTTAGCCGCTCTAACAAAATAATCTGGACCTTTTTGAAAAGTTATTCTTCCTACAAAAGTAACGATTTTATCTTTAGGTGCAATTTTTCTTTTTTTACTAATTCCGGTTATTTTTTTAGATTTTTGCTTATAACTTGGCTCCTCAATTACCTGTGTAAAGTCTACACCATTATGAACTGTTTTAATTTTGTCTGGTTGTACTGAATATCTTCTTATTAAAATATTTTTTGTAAATTCGCTTACGGCAATGTTCATGTTTGCGCTGTGAAATGCATTGTTTTCAATATCAAAAACATACTGGTTTACCTTATCACCGCTTCTGTCAAATTCAGTAGAGTGTACATGACAAATCACAGGTTTTTTTGAAATTTTAGCTATAGCAAGACCTGCTTTATACGTCATCCAGTCATGTGCATGAATAATATCAAAATCAAGTTTTTTAGAAATCATGGCTGCCCATGTGGCAAAAATATTAATTTCATCATAAACACGATTTGAATAGTTACCTGTTAAAAAATCTTCCTTAAGAATTAGTTTATGACTTATATTTTTTAACAAGTCATGCCAAGCTGAAGAAACTTTTAAAAAAAACGATGATGGTGTTTCGCCAAATTGCCCATAAGTAGATATTTGTTCAGCATAATACTTAAATTTACTGGTTTTTACAGCAAGCTCTTGAATTTCATCTTCTGAAAGCAAATGTCTGGTTTTTTTAAAATCAATTAAATGTATACCTGGAATTTCTTCCTCTTTACCGGTTAACTTTGGCAAAAGCATGAAAACACTATTACCTAATTTCGTAAGCGCTACAGCCAATCCTTTTGAGGCCACTCCAAGTCCTCCTGTAATTCTTGGAGGATATTCCCAACTTATCATCAATACATTTTTTCCCATTTTCCTCATTTCACCGATTACCAATTTTTTTATGGTAATTATATTTTTATATATTTTAAAATTTAATAAACTTGATAAACTTATCCAGTTTACAATATTGACGTATTTGTTAATGACCGGAGTTAAAATCAGGTCATTAATATACAATATTAATTTATGTCAATAATATTATTACATAATTAATATACTTTTACTTTAAAATTAATTCCATTAAAACACACATTATGTGTTTGTATTCATAAAAAATATATTTAATGCGTATACGGCTTAACATAGTGCCAAAAGTTTTATTAAAAGTAATCCGATGTGTATTTACATGTAAAAGCATGTAAAATCATGTAAAATCATGTAAAAGATTGTAAGAATACTTTATTAATTATTAAACATATTGATCCTTGATAAAAAATAAATCAAGATTGTTCAATGAATCCGCCCGTAATAAAAAATTCTGATATCAAAAAGAAGTTTACCGCATGATGAATTAAAATTATTCTTCGATAAGTGAAACCTGCAATTTGTATTCATGGACACTTCTACCAGCCCCCCAGAGAAAATCCCTGGCTTGACACCATTGAATTACAGGAAACAGCATACCCTTACCATAATTGGAATGAAAAAATTTCAACAGAGTGTTATTCACAAAATTCATTTTCAAGAATACTTAATAACGAAAAAAAAATCAGTAAAGTCTTAAACAACTATTCTTATATGAGTTTTAACATTGGTCCTACATTGATCAACTGGCTTAAAAAAAATGACAAAGAGACATATGATGCTATTCTTGAAGCCGACAAGATCAGCCAGACTCGTTTTTTAGGTCACGGTGGAGCAATTGCACAGGTTTATAATCATCTGATAATGCCACTTGCAAATCGTAACGATAAAATTACCCAGGTGAAATGGGGTATTGCAGATTTTGTTTTTCATTTTGATCGGTATCCCGAAGGAATGTGGCTTTCTGAAACGGCAGTAGACATTGAAACCCTTGAGATTCTTGCTGAGAATAACATAAAGTTTACCATTCTGGCCCCACATCAAGCCTATGCAATAAAACATTTAAATGAAGATCAATGGCAGATTAAAAAAAGTCATGAAACAGATACAACCAGGGCATATTTGTACAATTTACCTTCAGGAAATAAAATCCATATTTTCTTATACAACGGAGCTATTTCGCATGCGGTAGGTTTTGGAACATTATTAAACGACGGAAAAGCTTTTGCCGAAAGGCTTGTAAATGCAGGAATCGGCGGCATTGAGCGGCCAAAACTTGTGAACATTGCCACTGATGGAGAAACATTTGGCCATCATCATCGCTTTGGCGATATGGCTCTTGCCTTTGCTTTAAATCACATTCAGGAAAAGGATCTAGCAAATCTAACCGTATATGGCGAATATCTCGAAAAATACCCAACCGAGTATGAAATTCAAATCAATGAATTTACTTCATGGAGTTGTCCTCATGGCGTTAAACGGTGGTTTAATGATTGCGGATGTAACATTGGCAGACAACCCGGCTGGAATCAAAAGTGGAGACTGCCTTTAAGAACCTCACTGGATTGGATGCGAGATGAAATCAATCAATATCTGGAAAAAAATATTTCAAAATATTTTAAAAATTTCTGGCGTGCCAGAAATGACTATGCTCTTGTCATGATCAATCGACAGGATTTCGTATTAAAAAGCTTTATAAATCTGCAGCTCAACGTTGAAGTATTAACAGATGAATATTCTAAATATATAAAATATATGGAACTTCAAAGATATATGATGCTTATGTACACAAGCTGTGGCTGGTTTTTTGACGACATCAGTAATATTGAAAGTATCCAGGTTTTGCGATATGCAGTGAAAACTCTGGAGATTTTTGAAGATATATCAGGTTTAAATATTCGAAATGAATTTTATCATAAAATATCCGAAGCAGTTTCCAATCTACCAGATAAAAAAAATGCCCTTCATCTCATTGAAAATAAAATTTTACCGGGTAGAGTTGATATATTTAGAGCTGGTTTGCATTTTGCCATGTCTTTATTTTATTATGGTTCTCTAAACAATGTAGAAAAATTTCATTACACAATAAAAAATGATTTTAGCGAAAAAATCATTCTTTCAGAATTAACAATACTTTTCGGCGTTATTAAAATTAAAGATACAATAACGCTGGAAACAGCTTCTTTTTATTTTGTTGCTATTGAGAAATCTTTATATGATGTTCAAGTTTATGCAACCATACAAAAAAGCTTTACAGAATTTGATGAAATTGTTAAAAAAATTAAAAAATTAATTTTCAATAAAGAACTTGAAAAAATTTCTAAAGTTGTAATTCAGTATTTTACAAAACCATATTCTTTAAACCATCTTTTCAAAGATGAACAGACAAATATATCTCAAATTAAATTAAATCAGGCATTAACAGAACTCACTCAAGCCCGTGATCGTATTTTTTTTACTAATTTAAAAACTGTAACTTTTCTTTCCAGAAACAAGGTAAACCTGCCTATTCCAATTGTTACAATGATGTCTGAAGTATTTACCAAAAGGATTGTGGACATATTTAATGCAGAAAATATCAATGCCAGAAAACTCGAAAAATATTTAAAAAAAGCTGAAAAACTTAACGTAAGGTTATATGTTGATGAAATTGAGTTTACATCCTCAAAAAAAATTTACCAAATGTTAAATGATGTATTGAAAATTAACCATAACATTAAAAAGTTTAAACAAATATATATGGTTTTGGAAATACTGGATAAATCTTATCTGGAATTAGATATTTGGAAGGTTCAAAATATATATTTTAAAATTACAGAATCCAGGCTGCCGCAATATCGTCAAAAAGAAGCCCTGGGAGATCAAGATGCCATAGAGTGGCTAAGTATCTATAAAAAAATGGGAACCATTCTTAAAATTTCTGATTTATAAGATGTAATTACCATAAATGAAATTTATTAAAACAAATCAATTTATTTCAGGAATCGCTATTCCTCTTGGCGCAGTGCATACGTTACAAAATACAGGTTGCGGTGAATTTTCAGATTTACCGGTTCTTGCAAAATGGTGCGCTAAAACAGGTTTTAATATCATTCAAATTTTGCCGGTAAATGATACCGGTTTAAATGCATCGCCATATAGCGCTCTGAGCGGATTTGCCTTGAATCCAATTTATTTAAATATCCAGAATATTGAATCTTCAAATGAATGGAAAGATCAAATAAATAAATTTAAAAAAAGCAAGCAGCTTTGTAAAAAAATTAAATACCAAGAAGTGTATCACTTTAAATTACATATACTAAATCAAATTTATAAAAAACATCAACTTAAGATAGCTCAGCTGCCAGAATTTTTAAAATGGGTTAAAAGCAATGACTGGTTAAATATTTACGGCGCTTTTAAAATATTATCTGAAATGAACCATACCATCGTATGGTCAAAATGGAATTACGATCCGGTGTTTAACGAAAATTCTCAAATTAAAAATAACCAACTACGTGATTTTTTAAACATCAACAAAGATCGTTTTTACTTTTATGCATGGATTCAGTATTTATTAGAAACACAGTTAATTGATGCTTCTTTAAAAATGGGGCAGCTTGGAGTAAATTTAAAAGGCGATCTTCCCATATTGATTGACAAAGAAAGCTGCGATGTCTGGTTTCATAGAGAACTCTTTAATATGAACAGGTATGCCGGCGCTCCGCCCGATCAGTTCGCAACGGATGGACAAAACTGGGGTTTTCCTGTATATAACCTGGATCAAATGAAAAAAGATCAATTTTTCTGGTGGAAAAAACGTATCGGCAGAATAAATCTTTTTTACCATGCGATTCGGCTTGATCACATCATTGGATTTATGCGATTATGGCAATTTTCATCTTCTGAGCCCTGTGCTTTGATGGGTTTTTTTTCACCATCTGACTTTATTACCAGTTTGAAATTATCAGAAAAAAATATTAAAATTGATGAAATTAAAAAACTGTCAAAAGCAGCTATCGATATGAAGGTTTTAGAAAATATATTTACATGGGATAATTTTGAAAACTTTAAAAATACATATCTGGATGTTTCACCTTCAGAAAATTTATATTATTTAAAAGATACAATTAAAAACGAAAACGATATTAATTATCTTTCTGAGCACCAAAACATTAAAGATATTTTACATAAAATTTATAGAAATAAAATATTTATCGAGATTGCTTCCGATTGTTTTGCGCCATTTTGGGGATTTCAAAATACAGGGAGATTTCTTTATTTAAGCAATGACAAAAAAATTGCCGTCCAAAATCTTGTAGATGAGTATTATCATAACAGCGAAAAAATCTGGTATGAAAACGGAAATAATCTTTTATCAGTTTTGCAAAAAGAATCAAATTGCATTTTTTGCGGAGAAGATCTTGGAAATATACCAAAATTAACTCAGGTCTTGCTTAATAAACTGGGAATTTTAAGTTTAAAAGTTTTGAGATGGTCGAAACACTACCATGAACCAGATTCTCCTTTTATTGATCCTGAAGAATATCCTTTAAAATCTGTTGCCACAACTTCCGTTCATGACAGTGAAAATTTACGACAATGGTGGAGCGAAGACCATTTTTCAAGAAATGAATTATTAAACATAATGGGCTATTCAGAGGATAAAACAAGTGAAACTGTTATACAATTACATCCCGATCTTGCAGCACAACTTTTAAAATGGTTTTTTAACGCTTCCTCTGAAATTGTAATATTGCCAATTCAGGACTTGTTTTCTATAGACGAAAAGTACAGGATTCCTTTTGTTGAAGAAGAAAGGATCAACATTCCAGGTCAGGTTCTGGATTCCAATTGGGCATATAAAATGCCATGCTCAGTAGAATCTTTGTTTGAAGATCATTTATTTATACAAAAAGTTCAATCATTAACAAACATCAGGTTTAACAAAAAAGCGGGGCTTGGCCCCTGACTTCGAAGCCTTTGGCTTCTGCGTCACCCCATGTGTTTTTTAGTTTATGTAATTTATTTCTACCATAAGTTCGATTTTTGAACATCTTTGAAATTACCTATGACCATATTACAAGGTCTGGTTCTACTTTTCTAACCATACTCGGATGATCTGGAATGATGCGCGTAGAATAATAAAATACACCTCCCGATTGGGGAGAAATGGAGCATGTATAAAAGGCAACCGTTCCGTAGTTTTGATGAAATTGCATGTCTATTGACTTTTCGTTAATTATCTTGCCAGTTGAATCTTCTTTGCCGATAAAAATGCTGACTTTTAAATCATCTGGCTTTAATTTTCCTATTTCAATCTGAGCCTCAAAAAATATGGTTTCATCAGCGTGAAAATATTCTATATTTTCTTTATGTGAAAAACTGATAAATTTAACATTTGGCCATTCACTCTTTAAATGCGTAAGCCAGCTGCCATATTCTCTGATTTTTTGAAAATCATTTGCAATTAAATCCAGATAGGTTTTACTTGCGGGATTATAATAATTTTGTAGATATTCTCCAACCATCCTTTCTGAATTAAAATGAGAAAGTGTGTATGCAATTGAATGTTTTTGCTTGTTAATCCACTCTTTTGGAAGACTGTCAGCCCCACGATTAAAATAAGCAGGGATTACTGTATTTTCGAGAATATCGTATAATGCCTTGCTTTCGACAAAGTCCTGATATTCATGATCTTTATACTCTTCGCCGCGACCAATGGTCCAGCCAATATCCTCCGTATAAGCTTCGTCCCACCAACCATCCGGAATGGAGAGGTTAATACCGCCATTTACGGCAACTTTCATTCCGCTTGTTCCACACGCTTCCATTGGTCGAAGAGGCGTATTTAACCAGATGTCAACTCCTTGAACAAGATAACGGGCAGATTCAAGATCATAATCTTCCAGAAAAACAATACGATTTTTAAAACCTTCATTTCGTGCGATATGTATAATTCTTGCTATTACTTCTTTTCCTTCTTTATCCGCCGGATGAGCTTTGCCAGCAAAAATAAACTGAACAGGGCAGGTAGTACTCGATAATATTTTTTTAAAACGTTCCTCATCTTTAAATAACAAATATGCTCTTTTATAAGTTGCAAATCTGCGGGCAAAACCAATGGTAAGCGAATCAGCGTTTAATAAATTATCAGTATCTTCAATTTCTTGACGTGAGCTGTTTTTACGAATCAAAGATTCTTTAATTTTTTTTCTCGTAAAAGAAATTAATCTTTCTTTAAGACGTTCGCTCGCCTTCCATAATTCATTTGAAGGAATATTTTTTATACGACTCCATATTTCAGGATCGCCGACTTTTCGAAACCATTGCGGATCAACATATCGTAAAAAAAGTCTGGATAATTCGTCCGAAATCCACGTTGGAACATGAATACCGTTTGTTACATAATTAATTGGAATTTCATCGTCGTAAAGCTCATGCCAAATTTCTCTCCAGAGATTTCGAGACACTTTGCCATGCAATTTGCTTACGCCGTTACAATATGCAGACGATCTTATGCAAAATGGAGTCATTCCAAATTTTTCATTTGTATTTTGATGAATACGGCCCAGGTTTAAAAATTCCTGTAAATGAAAACCCGATACTTCAATAAATGGTTGTAAATACTTCTCAATTAATGAATCTGTAAATTCTTCATTACCGGCGGGTATCGGTGTATGTGTAGTAAAAACGGTGTTTGACTTAACAAGTTCATATGCCTCAATTAAAGACAACTTATGCTCTTTAATATAGTAACGAATTCTCTCTAAAGATGAAAAAGCCGAATGACCTTCATTCATATGAACAACGGTAGGGTATTTATCAATTTTCTGAAGAAGGCGTATGCCTCCCACGCCAAGAATCATTTCTTGTTGTATTCTAATTTCTTTATCGCCGACATAAAGTTGATTTGTAATTTTTCTATCATCAAATGAGTTTTGAGAAATATTTGTATCTAGAAGATAAAGATCAACTTTCCCTACGATACAATGCCAGCTTTGTGCAAAAACCTTTCTACCGGGCATTTCAATTTCAACAAGAACAGGATTGCCTTCCTGGTCAAGAACAAGTTCCAATGGAAGTGTAAAGGTATCTACTATCGGATAGTTTTCTTGTTGCCAGCCATCATCATTTAAATATTGCGAAAAATACCCGAAACGATACAGCAAACCAATGGCTACAAGGGGTAAGTTCATGTCGCTTGCAGTTTTTATGTGATCACCGGCAAGTACCCCTAGACCGCCAGAATAATTAGGAAATGATTCATGTAGTGCAAACTCAGCGCAAAAATATGCGATTCGTTCTGATTTCTCGCTTTTTTGCCTTTGTTCATCTTCGCTTCGATTAAAATAATATGTATAATCTTCTTCAAGTGCGTGCAGGCGCGACATAAAACTTTTGCTGTTGCTTAATTTTAAAAGTTTTTCAGAATTAAGCTGAATTAACATTCGATAAGGATTATTTTGACTTTTTTGCCATAGATCAAAATCAATACTTTGGAATAATTCTGAAATCGAAGGATTCCAACTAAACCAAAAATTATTGGAAATTTGTCTTAAATTCGCCAAATTTTCAGGAATTAAGGATTTTATTTTCAATTGTTTATAATTACGTTTAACCATAATCACTCCTTTAATATTTATGTAATTTGTAAAGGCTTCTTCTTGTAATGTTAAAAAAAGTAGGCAACAAAACTGCTGAATTAGGCAATGAATTGCGATCATAAAGCATGTAAATTTAAAATATTTAACTTTTTACTATATCTTGACAACTTTATGACAGGCATAAAAAAAAGTCATTCACGCATGACATCAAATGAATTACATTGACTTTAATGGAAAGAGCTTTTCAAGAAATCCACTTGTTTACATGGAATTATTCTGATCATGACCTTTCATGTCTTTCGAATTTTCCCGACAGCAGAAGCTTTTACACCGTAGAAATCAAGAAACCAGATCATATTGCTTCTATTTTGTATCTATCAACGTGCAATAGAATTGAAATTTATATTGAAACAAAGCATCGAAAGCAAGCCCTGGAATTAAGCGAAATCATTGATATATTTAAAGATACTTCTCTTTATAACGGATTAAGTAATCATGTGCCCGTATACAAAAGAGGCCTGGATTCAGTCAGGCATCTTTTTCAAGTTGCTGCTGGTTTAAAAAGTATGGCTCTTGGTGAAACTCAGATCACCGGACAATTAAAACGTGATTTTACAAAAGCTTATGAACTTGGTTATATTTCATCTTTTTTTAATTCTCTTTTACAAAAAGTATTTGAGTGCCAAAAGAAAATTCGTACTCAAACCGATATAGGTCGAAATCCTGTTTCTTTAGTGTCTTTACTTGAAAAGGAAATGATTTCAATTAATAACAATCAGCTTTTAAATCTTTCCCGTGTTGCCATCGGAGGAACGGGGGATATGTCAGAAAAAGTACTTAGATATTTTTTAAATAAAAAAGTACATTCATTTGTAATTATAAGAAACGATGTTGCAAAAGATCTTCCTGAATCCTTTAAAATGATGATTGAAAATCAAAAAGCAAAGGGTATCGAACTTGATATTGATATTATAAGCTGGTCAGATCTTTGGAAAAATCAATTTACTCATAACTTTAATGTAATGGTTACATCGACACATTCTGAACAGCCTTTACTGAACATTGAAAAAATTCAATTAATTAAAGATAATGGCTTTTTAAATAAAAATGCAATTGTGGCTGACTTAGGAATACCTCCCAATGTTGATACCGGCGGTATTGATATTGAAAAACATAATATCATTAATCTTGATCGTTTACTAAAACAAAGTAAAATAAATAAAAATTTACGTGGAATGCATTACAGAGAAGCTCTTCCGATTATTGAAAAAAGCATTCATGTTTTCTGGATGGATTACTTATATACTAAAAATCCAGAATTGGTTAATACTGTTCTTAAAAAAGTTGAAAAAGAAAGCCGAGATGAATGGGGCAATTTACTTTCGGGACCGTTAAAAAATATAACTGAAAAGCAAAAAAGAATTTTAGTCGATTACATGAAAAAACAGGAAAGAAAAGCCCTTCGAACACACAAAGAATTATTTGTTGATATGCTTACCATTGGTGAAGATGAAAAATTATCGATGAATTTATAGAACTTCCGGTTTAAAAAATGCATAACAACACAATACGAATACTAACAAGAGATTCATTTCTTGCCCTTGCTCAAACCATTCAAGTTACAGATTATTTAATGAAAAAAGGCCTTAAAGTTGATATCAAGGCGTTAAAAACATCGGGTGATATAAAACTAGACGCTCCTTTGTATCAAATTGCCCAGGAAAAAATTGATATAAAGGAAAATTTAAATTCCGCTACAGATTTATCCAAAGAAGGAAAAGCATTTTTTACAAAAGAACTCGAAGATGGTTTATTAAACAATGAAGGCGATCTTGCCATTCATTCATTAAAAGACCTGCCTACTGCCTTACCCGATGGGTTAGTTTTTTCTTCAGCAATTATGCCTGTAGAAAGTTCTGATACTCTGGTTACACTTGAAAAGTTACCAGAAGAAATGGTTGAACAACTTAAATATCTAAATTCTCTTGTAATAGGTACTTCGTCATTAAGAAGAATTTCTGCAATAAAACGATGGTTACCAGATACAAAACTCCTGTCAGTACGTGGAAATCTGGTTACGCGTTTAGAAAAACTTTTACACCAAAAAGGTATAAATGGTTTATTGCTGGCTACTGCTGGTTTAAAAAGACTTTATGCATTTTACAAACTTTGGGATGAAAAACGAGAAACCTGGATTAAACTTTTAGATTCTTCAATTAGCGATCGAATCGATACTGATTTTAAACGGTTAACTGATATTTTTAATCAAAAATTATTTTTTTATGAAATCGATTCCAGGGCATTTCCGCCAGCGGTAAGTCAGGGTGTTTTGGGAGTAGAAACCAGATCGATAGATCAAATCAGATTATCGGATTTATTTGATCGCAACGAGTTGCTCGATAACAGAATACAACTTGAAAGACAATTACTTTCAAAACTGGAAGCAGGTTGTCATATTCCCTATGGAAACCATGTTCAATTACAAAATTTTAAAAATAATGATTATTTTCAAATAACAACATTTTATGCCAGAAATTTTAATCCGGAAAAAACAACTAAAGTTGATTATTTTACAGCGGAACGATTAGTTTCAGTAAATTATAATCAAAAACTTGTTGAGACCTTGGTTAACGAAATAAAAGGTGAGCATTTTCCTGTTATTTTTTGCGGTTTAAAAAATGATGATTTTATAAATTCAATGAACAATAAAAAGTTTTTAACTCATCATATTCCATTGATTAAAATTGAAGCTAATTTAAATTCTCCGAAATTGCTTGAAAAATATGATGTAGCTGTTGTGGTATCTAAAAACAGTGTAGATCATTTTCCTGAAACGTTACCTCAAATCGATCATTGGGTCAGTGTTGGCGAAAAAACCGGCGAGTATCTGCAAAGTAAGAAAAACATTTTAAATATAACGATTCCAACGATCAATGACGGTTTTTCTTCCGCCAAAAGTGTACAAGAATTGACCGCTGATAAATCAGCAAATGTAATATGGTTTGGAGCTTTAAACGGCAAAAAAGACGGCATTGATTTATTAAAAAGTAAGGGCTATAACATCACAGTTTATGAGGGATATCAAACATTGCCTGAAAAATATAAATTGCCAGATAGCGAATCAAACCATGAAGATTTTCTTGATAAAACGGCATGGTGGGTTTTTACTTCACCTTCATCTGCTCAATCATACATAGATCAGAAATTACACAGAAACTCACATTTAATTTCTGTTATTGGAAATACAACAGCCGAAGTTTTTTTTATCAATGGTATCATACCTTATCATATTTCGGGGAAAAGCGACGTAAAAATAATGGCCGAAGAAATTGCCGGTGTTAGCAGTCAAAATAAATGGAAGACAAAACAATGGAGTTTATAAAATGAATACGAGTAAATCAAATGAAATTTGGAACAGGTCATTAAAGATTTTTCCTGGCGGAGTAAATTCTCCAGTAAGAGCATATAAATCGGTTGGAGAACATCCGATTGCGATTAAAGAAGGTCATGGTTCTTATATTTTTGATGAAGATGATAATTCATTTCTTGATTTTGTAAACAGTTGGGGACCGATGATTCTCGGTCATGCGGATCAAGATGTAAGCGCTGCTATTGCCAAACAAGCTGTTAATGGCGCCTCTTTTGGAGCCATTACGAGGTATGAATGTGATCTTGGAGAATTGATTGTTAATAACATTAAACACATTGAGCAAATTCGATTTGTAAGTTCAGGGACGGAAGCTGTGATGAGCGCGTTGCGTCTTGCGCGCGGATTTACAGGAAAAAATAAAATAATAAAATTTGAAGGTTGTTACCATGGTCATTACGACGGAATGTTGGTTAAAGCCGGTTCGGGGCTTCTTACCTTTTCTGGCGATATTAGTGAATCTTCAAGCCCTGGAGTACCAGAAGGTTTTAGCCGAGAAACCATTGTACTGCCCCTTGATGATGAAGAGTTGGTAACGCAGGCATTTAAAAACTATGGTAATGATATTGCCGCCATCATCATTGAAGCAATGCCGGCAAACAGCGGATTGCTAAAGCAAAGAATTGACTTTATAAAGTTTTTACGAAAAATCACAAAAGAAAATAAAAGTTTGCTGATTATGGATGAAGTTATAACCGGATTTCGACTTGGTTTTTCTGGTTTTTGCGGAAAATACAACATTGATCCTGATCTGGTAACTTATGGAAAAATTATCGGTGGAGGTCTACCTGTTGGAGCTTTTGCTGGTAAAAAAGAAATCATGCAAAATTTATCCCCAGCCGGCAAGGTGTATCAGGCCGGAACATTGTCTGGAAATCCTCTGGCGATGGTGGCTGGTTTTACAACGTTAAAAAAATTATTGGAAAAAGATGTCTATCAAAAGCTAAATAAACTTTCTGCTTTGCTAATAACTGAATTTAATGATAAAATTAAAAAATTATTAAAAGATAAAAAATACAATATACAACTGATTGTTGAAGATTCTATTTTCTGGTTAAATATATCGAATACTGCTGATGTTGATATTAGAAAAGTAACGGACATATGGGATGGAGCTGCAGATATTTATTCAAAAATATTCTGGAAAATGCTGGAAAGCGGCGTTCATATGGCGCCTTCAGCTTATGAAGTAGGTTTTCTTTCATACCCTATGGAAGAAAAAGACATTCACTTATTTGTAGAATCTTTGGAAAACGCAATTAAGACTTCATGAAACCTTATGAAAACAGATTGTTTTTGAGGTTAACAGTTACATTAGCCATTATCTTTTTTTCTATTTTATTTATGATATTCTGGTGGCAATTGTTATTTGACAGGGCTCTTGATTATCATGTCGCTGCTGAAAAAAGAACTCTTGAGAATAAGATTTTAAAAGGAATTTATGCTCAACCTGAATTAATACATGAATTGACTTCAACAAATTGCATCATAATTTCAAATCGATGCATTTCTGATGTTTGTGTAAAGATTCCCTTAACATCTACGTTTTATGAAATAAGTCCTGAATATTTAAAAATAATAGAAAATGATAAAATCAGGAAATTACATATGTTTTTTTCTGAAACATATTTTCTTGTGGTTATTTTACTGGTAACGATTGGTTATATGTTCTGGATTGTATCACGTGAAAAAAAGTATCAGGAAGACAAGCAGGAATTTCTTGTAATGACAACGCATGAATTAAAACATCCTGTAAGTGTAATTAGTCTTTTGCTTGAAAGCTTAAAAATGAATTCTCTTCCCAAGGATAGAATAGGGGAGTTTATTGATAAAGGTCTTTTAGAAATTAAAACACTTAAAAAAAGTTTAGAGAATATACTTAAATTACAGGAATTAAATCGTACTCATAAAAAAACAGTTTCAGCCTATAATTTCCAGGAATATATAAAGTCGATTATACAAAACTGGAAGTTACATTCTTTAAACAAAGATGATCGTTTGGTATTTTCAGTTTCTGACGATAACAATTTTTTTTGTCATATTGATCAGAGTGATTTACAAATTATTTTAAATAATTTAATTGAAAATGCCCTTTTGTATTCAACAAACAGTGTTTTTCTTGAGCTTGGAAAAGATACTAAAGGTAATTATATTCAAGTTAAAGATTCAGGACTTGGTTTTACCGATGAAGATAAATTGAGTTATCAAAAAATGTTTTTTAGATCCGGACGCCATGATATTCAAAATATAGGCGGTAGCGGTCTTGGCCATTATATTATTAAAAAACTTGCTGCCAAACATTCAATAAATATTATGCTTGAAAGTGATGGTGAAAATAAAGGAAGTACGTTTAAAGTGTACGTTAAATAATTATGCCTGAAGTTATTGAAAGAAATAAAGCCTATATTGCATTGGTCGAAGACGATGACGCCATTAGAGAATTGCTTTCCATCAATTTGCAGAGTATTGGTTTTAGAGTAGACTCATTTTTTTCTACAGAACAAATGGTTCGAAAATCTGAAACATTACCATATGATCTTTTAATTCTCGACATAATGTTGCCTGGAGAAAATGGTTTAAAGTTTGCTCAAAATCTTCAAAAAAAGGAACAAAATATTCCCATTTTATTTATTTCAGCTCTAGGCCATGATGAAAAAATCAAGCAGGCATATCTGGCCGGAGCAATTGATTATGTAATTAAACCATTTGAAATTCAACAGGTATTATTAAAAATTCAAAATCTTTTATTTTACTTTGTAAAAAGACATACTGCGCCACTTCCTTCAAAAATTGGTGAAGCTGCAATAGATTGGGATTTAATGAAAGTCGTTAAAGATAAAGAAGAATATATATTAACTCCAAAAGAAGCCAAGGTATTAATTCATTTTGTAGAAAATCCAAATCAAATCATTGAACGTAAAAAACTTATTGAATTAGTTTGGGGAAAAGATGTTTATGTAACCAGCCGTAATGTTGATAATTTTCTGGTAAAGTTTAGAAAATGGTTTGAAGAAGATCCAACAAATCCAAAAATTTTCATCACGTATCCAAAAAAAGGATATGCCTTTAATACATAAAAGAAAATTTTTTGAAAATTATAATTAAAAAAGGGGAGTAGTCGCCCCAAAAAAAAGAGGAAAAAATGACAATACTTGAGAAAACAATTGCTAAAGAAAAAATAGAAAAAGTACCCATCTGGTTTATGCGCCAGGCTGGAAGATATTTACCTGAATACCAGATGATAAAAAAAGATCGTAGTTTTATGGAGATGGTGATGGATCCTGAAATTGCATCGGAAATCACACTTCAGCCAATTAAACGTTTTGATCTTGATGCAGCTATTATTTTTTCAGATATATTGGTTATTCTTCATGCCTTAAACATGAATGTATCTTTTGATAATGGACTTCCTGAAATTTCAAAAGTGGTCAACGATGAAAATGACATAGATGAACTTGTCAAAAGTTATAGTTCTGAAATGCTATCCGACAGACTTAAATATTACTCTAAGGCAATTGAATTAACTCGTAAAGGATTACAAACAGAAAAAACCTTAATAGGATTTGCAGCAGCTCCTTTTACGCTTGCCAGTTATATGATCGAAGGTAAAACTTCAAAAACACATGCTAAAACAAGAGCATGGATGTATTCAAACCCGCACACCTTTGGAAAATTGATGGACTTTATTGTAAAATCAACCATTGACTATTTAAATATACAAATTAAAGCCGGAGCAAATGTCATTCAGCTGTTTGATTCCTGGGGCGATGCGATGGCTACTGATATTTATTTAAAGCACCTGGTATCTTATATTGAAAAAATATCCGAATCAGTTTCAAAAAAAGTCCCCGTCATTTATTTTTGCAGAGGTGCCAGTATTCATCGAGAATCTTTAACTCGTCTTTACAAAAAAGGTGTTTCCGTTATATCGCTAGACTGGCGTTTACCCATCAATAGTTTTGGCGATTACCCTGTTCAGGGGAATTTAGATCCGGCAGTTTTACTTTCTAATCCTGATACAGTTAGAAACATGACTCTTGAGGTTTTAAATGCCAGAGGTAATAAACCAGGATTTATTTTTAATCTAGGTCATGGTATTTATCCAGAAACGCCAATGGAAAATGTTGAAGCAATGGTGAATACTGTAAAACAATTTAAACCAAATTATTGAAAATTTTATAGGGTTGGGGCTGCTTTCGGGATTTTTTTTGCTTTTTTCGCAAAATTTGTGTCTTTTAAGACGCCCCAAACTTCATTATGAATTTTCTTTAAGAAACTTCATTTTCAGTTAATATAATTCGTGGAAATAATATATCCCAGCTTTCTGGTAATTGAACGTTATATTTAATTTCATTGCTGTTTAGAGGGAAATTAATTTCACTATGCAGACCGGTTATTGATGAATATTGTTGAAATTTAACTCTTAAAAATGGACGTAGATTAAGCATTACAATCGAAATTCCGTCTAGTAACATTCTTAAAAAACCTGGCACCAGTGATGGATTTTTTTTAGCCATTTCCCATGGTTTGTTTTCTTCTATTAATTTATTGAGTTTATCAATGATAACAAAAATACTTTCGAGAGCTTTACTAAATTGAAATGTATTCATAAAATCATTAAATCGAATCACTGAAAAACGTATGATTTCATCTAATACTTCATTTTCCGGATTAGTTACTTTTTCAGGTATATTACCGTCTGTATATTTTTTAATCATACTTAAAGTTCGTTGTATTAAATTTCCAAGATTGTTAGCCAAATCCTGGTTAATACGGTTTTCAAGAGTAGATTCACTGAACTTACTGTCGCTTCCAAATGTCATTTCTCTCATTAAAAAATAACGAAAAGAATCCAGGCCTATCACATTGATTAAATCTACCGGATTTACTGCATTTTGAAGAGATTTTGACATTTTAACATCATTGAGTCCAAGCCAATAGCCATGAACAAATAAATTTTGAAATATTTCAATGTCCGCAGCCAAAAGCATGGTCGGCCAGTAAATGCCATGAGGTTTTAAAATATCTTTTGCAATTACATGCCTTGCCTGTGGCCAGTAATTTTTAAATTTTTCTCCATCAGGAAAATCGAGAGCTGAAATATAATTTAAAAGCGCATCGAACCAGACATAGGTAACGTAATTTTTATCAAATGGAATGGGAATTCCCCATGTAAGCCTTTTGACGGGACGTGAAATGGATAAATCTTCGCCAAGTTTTTTTAACTCCTGTATGGTACCGCTAATCTCTTTAAAGTACTGTTCAGGCTTGACCAGATCCGGGTTGTTTTCCAATATTTTTTCCCAGATTGGTAAATACTTTTGTAATTTAAAAAAATAATTACTTTCTTTTATTATCTCGGGTTTCACTAAATGATCAGGGCAATTACCATCTTCATTTAATTCTTTTTCAGTTAAATATCTTTCACAACCAAGACAATATGTACCTTCATACTCACTTAAATAAATATCGCCTTTTTCATACAATTTATTTAAAACGTGTTGAACGACTTTTTTGTGTCTTTCCTGTGTGGTACGTATAAAATCATCATTTGATATTTTTAATGACTTCCAGGTTTCTTCAAATATTCCTGATATTTTATTTACGTATTCCTGAGGTGTGCTATTTTCAAGATCTGCTGCTTTAACAATTTTATCGCCATGTTCATCTACTCCGGTAAGAAAAAAAGAGTTCTTACCAGATAATTTTTGATATTCATTCATGACATCACATAACAAGGTTGTGTATATATGACCTAAATGCGGGCGAGCATTAACATAATAAATTGGCGTGGTGATTAAGTAATTATTTTTCATATGGTTATAGTTTGATTATATAAATTATGCAATACATCGTGAACACAAAAAATTGAAAATCAAGTGTTTGATTTTTACGTTTTAGTACAAAATTAAAATTCTGTAAAATAATCAAAATTCAGGTTAGTTAATATCTGAAAAATAAAACTTTAAATCAATGTATACTCATCATTGTCACAGGATACGATTTTTAATTAATATCTTGTTTTCATAAATATTTGTTGCCAATATATTGTAAACAGACGAATATATAAGAATTATGAATTCTTTAAATGTAGAAATGTTTAATGAAGCCTTAAAAATTGAAAAGCAACAAAATTGGGATGCAGCTATAGAACTTTATGATGAAATTTTAAAAGATAAGCCTGATCATTTTGAAACATGGTTAAACCGTGGTGCTCTATTTTTCAAGAAAGGTAATGCAGAAGAAGCTATAAAATCTTATGATAAGGCTTTAACTCTTAAAAGGGATGTCAGAGCTCTTTATAATCTCGGACTGGTCTATTATAAATCTAAAAAATCAGATATGGCATTAAAATATCTCTTGGAATGTATTCTATTAAATGAGGCATTTTTACCAGCATGTTTATTGACAGCATATATTTTTACAGATCAAAATAATTTAGATAAAGCAATTCAAATATTACAAAAAGCTTTATGTACTCATAAAGGAAATGAATCATTGTTAGTTAGTCTGGCAATTGCTTATAATGTCAGCAAAAAAGAAATTCTATGTAATTCTGTAATTCATAAAATTCTAGAAATAAATCCCAGAAACAAGGCAGCGTTGAAATTACAGGCCAGAATATCAATAAAAGAATCTGTTACGAAAAAATCAATTGAAAATTTTAGAAACTTAATGAAAGATGATTCGGACATAGATAAAATAGAATCATATTTTGAAGATTCAAACAATAAAAATATAAAAGAAATTATCTTAAAAAGGAAAAATGATATTATTCATAAAACTAAAAAAACAAATAATGATTATTTTAATTTATCTTTAATATCTTTAATGGCTGGTAATGGTGATGCGGCCATGAATTATTTATTGTATGCAGTAAAAGATCAGCCTTAATTATCTGATTTACCTGACAATACAATACGATCTTTAACTCCTTCATATTTTTTTTGATATATAATGATTTCTGGAGTAAAGTCATAAAGGTCTCCAGATTTTTCAAGTTTATCAATAGCAGCTTGTGTATTTGATATTAGATTATTGATACTTTTTACTTTTTCAAGAACCATTATTGCATTCTTTTTTTTGTCTTCAGGCAATGAGTTGATGAAATTTGCAGGATTTCTTAAGAAGTTAGCCGAAAAGCTTGTTTTTATTTTTTCATTTAACATGTTTTGTGCTTCTTGATATCGTAGAAGTTCTTTTCTTTTGATATTAATTTTTTCATCTAATTCCTGATCGACACCGCATACCAATTCAGTTAAAATTCCTGCTTTATTACCGGCTACATTTGCTTCAATTCGACGAAGGGCAGTGATTTTACCACCAAGAATGATACCCGATTTTTTTGTAACCGTCACATTACCATTGCATCGAACATTGCTATCGTAAATGAAATCGTCGACAATTAAATTTTTTTTAACAATCACATTTGCATTTTGTATGTATCTTGCTTGTAAATTACTTAAACATTCAATTTTGTATTCGGGCTTGCTTAATACGCCTGAAATAAGTAGCATGTCCTGTCGTGAAAATAAATTTGCTGCCTCTACAATACCATGAATTGTTAATTTGCCAAATGATGTTACAGAAAATCCATCACAAACCTTTCCTTTAATTTCAATGTTACCAGAAAATTCGATATTACCAGTTTCATATCCAACATCACTCGTAATCACTAGAGTTTCATTAACATTCAATACATTGTGATTTATTTCTAAAAAACCATTGATTAATGATCTCATCATTTGATTATTTTCAGAATCTAAATAAAGACTTTTTCCAGGTTCAGCGCCTTTTGTCACATGCCTGATACTTATACGTTGACCAAATACATTAAATCCTTCTTTACCTTGTGAGCCTTTAAAATATTCTCCAACCACATCACCTTCAAAGACTTCTTTTATAGCGCCGCGTTCTTTGTAATCCATTTTACCATCTTCTTTTAATTTACCAACACTTTTTTCAAGGTTAAAAGAAGGAATTATATATTCATTATAAGCTTCTTCCATAGAACGACCCTTGGCAATAAGAACAAATGGATCATTATTTTTCATCGACTCGTCTAAGTTCGCTTGAATCTGGTATTGATCAAGACTCGGAAATATTTTCATTATGGTGATTATTTTAAAAATTTCTTCGATAGACGGAATTTTAGATGGCTCAAATGATGGAAGGTATAGTTTTGCTTCTGATTGATCTTCATTAATAACCACGGGCGGAATAACAACTAAAAAGCCTCGATACATTCCTGCATACCCAAAAGTTTTTGACATAAATAAATTACGATTTGTATCTCGAAAAACAACAGCTGAGTCAAAATCAAGCCTCTTGGATGGACCTTTTACGATAGGAACTTTATTGTATTTTGGTTCATTTGGATCAACCATTTGAGCAAGAATGACATCACCTGTCATTTTTAAATTGTTTGGATAAGGTATACTTAATTTATATTTTCCGTTTTCCAGGCTATATTCAAAAGGTTTTTTTTCACCATATGTAATGTAATACCAATCTTGCAATATGAACTCCCACGTTTTGTGTGACAAAAATTTAAATCAAATCCATTACAAATGAAAATGGATAAATTTAATTTTGAGATACAAATTTATTTATTAAGGTATAATTTAGAAGTGTGTATTATGTTTCAAGAATTTTATTTAATTTTTAGCATTAGATAATAAAAATTTCATTTTTTGTAGATATCAAAAATTTTATAATATTAAATAATATAGTTAAATTGAGGAATAAAATAATCATTATTTAAATTTAATTAATACAAAAAGACTTCTTTGAATGTGTTATTTACTTTTCATTCCATCATATCTTTTTTTATTGATAAACACCGTGTTAAAATTACGTATATTTACATACAGTATTATTTTACTTTCTTTTCTTCAATTAGAAAATTTATTTTCTCAAAATAATCTTGAAAATAAAAATCTGGAAAACAAATGGGCTATTGAATTAAACCAGCAAGAAGCAGATAAAAATCATTCTGGAATAGAATTGATGCATGCTGAAGAAGGAAAATATCTTGGAGCGCAAAAAAGTAAAGAAGGAATTTTAATTTTTCATGGCGGTACGAGAATAAAGATAAACAATTATGTACTTCTGGCTGATACCATTAAAATTAACCCTGAAACAGGAGAATTATTCGGGGAGGGCGGTGTTACTTTAACTGATGGTTTTCAAATTATAAAAGGGTCAAAGTTTTTTTACAGCAATTCGTTAAAAGTTGGTATTTTATATGATTTAGATGGATTTGTTAAACCATTATATATAATTGGAGAATACGCCAAGGTAACATCTACAGAAAATTTAATAATTTCAGCTGCATTTTTGTCAACCTGTGAAGCCGAAACAGCACATTATTTTTTTAAAGTTAAAAAAATCTGGCTCAGGCCGGATAATCAGTTTGTTGCTATTGGAATAGTTTACTACATTGCCAAAGTTCCTTTATTTTATTTGCCTTTTCTTCTTCAGACTGATCTTGGAACAGGAATCCATTCATTGATTGGATATACAACATTTAATGGAATTTATTTGCAAAACAGTTATTTTTATGGATTTTCAAAAAATAATATCATTTTACCGTCAAATGCCATGTTAATGTTTGATTTTTATCAATTTCAGGGATTTTATTTTGGAACATATATGAATAAAAAGTCAAAAAATCTCGATTATGACATTTCAATAGGTATTGCTTCCAAGATCATTCAAGATCAAATTGTACCAAACCAGGGTACAATTTCTAATTCCAGGGAAGTTTGGCATGAAGTCAATGCCTTACTCAACCCTAGATGGTCTTCTTCCATGGACAAAGATGCTATATCAGCTTTAAATGTTACTTTTGAACAATACAATGATCCTGCTTTTGATAAGACATTTAAACAACGTACTATACCAGATAACACAATAAATGCGATTGCTATTTATCGAACTCTATATTATCCAGCTCAACCTAGAAATTCACTTTTGTGGAAAGCTGTTTATTCAGAAAACTGGCAGGATAATAGCTTTGTGGTTGTCATTGACAAATACCAGCAATGGCAGAACTATTTAAATGGCTACAATTATTATCCTGTACATGAGATTTTTCCTTCATTGACTTACAAGAAAAACTGGTATGTTGTAAAACCAACCGGAAGTGTATTTCAAGGTATTAGTAATAATATTGATGTAGTTTCGAGAATTGAACATCAATACAATCAAGGCCAATTATTTCACACATTAAACTACTTGGATGTAAAATCAGGACTAAATGCTTTTTTGCCGTTTCATAATTTAATATCTTTACAACCCAGCATAGGTTATGGAGTAACTGGGCAATTTTATAATAATGGATCGGCAATAGATAACCTTGAAAATGATAAAAAAAGCTATCAGTATTTTTATACTTTAGATAAATTATTTTTAGGACCATCTTTTTTAAAATCAACAATTATGTATGCGTTAAAATGGGCAACCGTCGAAAAAATAACGGATCCATATTTTAAACAGGAGCGAGAAAACAAATTATATCTTTTACTTTCTTCAGATTTTGCTCCATTTGGCTCGATTTCACTCGGCAGCGCCAGAGATTTGAGGAAATTACCAGGTGTTTTTAAAGAGCAAAATCAATGGGATCCTTTTTTTGTATCTGCTTTTTTTGATTATGACTTTATCAATCATGATAATATTTTTTTACCTGAAGTATATAATCCGAATACTTATTTTCTTGGCATAGGCACCAGTGAATCATTTTATTATAACATTAATTTCAACAAACCTGGAATCAATAGTTTATCTTTATATCTTCAAACAGGAGGATATCGTTTTTTAATCATTGATCGACTAGAAAAAGCAAAAATTGGGTTTAACTGGGTACATGATTTTATTAATTATAATCGTAATAGAATTCAATTTATTATGGAAACCAAGGCTGCATTCTTAAAATATTGGTGGTTTGGTTTAAATCTCAGTACCAATGTTTACAATACCGGTACTCAGGCATCTCCTTATCAATATGTCGGTGAATCATTTGTAACGATGTTAAATTCAAACAATGCAAATTCATCTTTTGAATTAGATAAAATTGAGGTTTCTATTGAACATGATCTTCATGACTGGTTAATGAAATTTTCATATTCGATAACACAAAACTGGATTTACTATGGTAAAAACAATCAAAACATAGCAGGTTATTATGATCATGGAATATACGTTTCATTTACTTTAAAAGGATTTAATGGATTTGGTATTCCCAAGACTCAAATCAATCCTCGAGAGATTCCTATACCATACGGTTTGAATTGATATAAATATGCAGTTTACTCATGAAATTCCAAACTAAAATCAAGCGGTGTAATAGAATTTGTCAATGAACCCATACTGACAAAATCAACTCCACTTTTTGCTAACGTTGATAGATTGCTTAAATTGTATCCCCCTGAAGCTTCACAAATGATAGAAGTTTTATGTTTATTATTAAATTTATTAATAACTTCTACACAATGCTTAATTTCTTTAACATTCATATTATCTAACATGATCATTTCCGGACGTTCAGGCAATGCATCATTTAGTTGTGAAAAAGTTTCAACCTCGACCTCACATTTATGTTTCGGGTACATTTTTCTAAAAAGAGCTATTGCATTTTTTATACCGCCGGCTGCAGCAATATGATTATCTTTGATCAATCCCATTTGCGCAAGATTTAAACGATGATTTGAGCCGCCGCCGGTATAAACTGCGTATTTTGAAAGTATGCGATATCCAGGAAGTGTTTTACGTGTATCCAGCGCTGTAATGCCATATTTATTTAATATATCAACAGCATATTTGGTTTTCGTTGATATTCCAGAAAGCATCGATAAAAAATTCAAGGCAATACGTTCACTTTTTAAAATACTTTTAACATCACCTTCGATAAGCGCTATCACATTTCCCTTATTAAAAGAATCTCCATCGATAAAATTAGGTTGAACAAGAGTTTTTTTATCTATAATATTAAAAACATCAATAAATATTTTTATACCACAAAGTATTCCCGATTCTCGAGCAATCAATGAAGATTTAACTTTTTTTCGTTTGGTAAAAATAGAATTTGTAGTAATGTCATCATTAGTTTTATCTTCAGCAATTGCTGCCAAAATCAAAGATCTGTAATCTTCTTTTTTTAACTTTGTAACCGGTGCGATATATGCTCTTATTTTATTATTCATTTATTTTCTGGTATTACAGTTCCCAAAGATGGCGTCGCTGAACATTTTTCAATGCACGCTTAATCGATGATTTTAAAAATGGATTATTTACTTCTTCGTTACCCAGTAATTGTTTAATTCTTTTGCGCTGTAATTTTTCCTGTGAACCGCAAACAGAGCAGGGGATGATGGGTAATTTCATATGGTTAGCAACTTCGATGATGTCTTTTTCAAATGTTTCAATCAATGGTCGAATGATTACATTTCGCTTATCGTCACTAATTAATTTCGGAGGTATAGAAGCAAGACGTCCATTAAAAAACAAATTTAGCAGCAATGTTTCTGCTGCATCATCTGAATGATGTCCAAGGGCTATTTTATCGGCATGTAAACGCACGGCCTCCGAATACAGAATTCCGCGTCGAAGTCTAGAACACATGAAACACTGCGTTTGGTCGGGTTCAAGTTTTTCAGTAATAACAGAAAAAATATCATAATTACCAATTTCATATTCAACACTCAGGGATTGATAGTGATCTTCAAGAATTTTTTTATTAAATCCGGGTTGTCCCTGATCGAGCGTATATGCAAAAACTGTAAAAGGTACAGGTGATTTGTTTCGGAGAGCAATTAATAATGAAAGCAATGTTAATGAATCTTTTCCGCCAGACACAGCAACCATAACTCTATCATTTTTTTCAATTAAATTATATTGATAAACAGTTTTACCAACTGTACTTAAAAGCTTTTTAAATGGTTTAAAAGTTTTTTCATGATAAGCTTTATTCACTTGTTCAAAGATTGATCATTACTTACACCGTAAAGAATTTTGACAAGTAGAACACGATTCCATCTTCACTCAGTATTATTTTTTTTAATAACCATAAAGTTATAAAATAATTACTTAACATAAGATATATTATGTCACATATTTAAATTAAATATATGATATCAATGTATAAATTCTTGTCAGGATTATTCATGTATTTTTATTGCTTTATGGAGTATAAAAACAAGCTTGAACAAATAGCTAAAAAGCTTGAACCAGATTCAATTTTAATTTTATTTTCACCAGAAAAAAAAGTGAGGAATCGTGATGTACATTATGAATATCGTAATTCATCTGATTTTATTTACTTAACGGGATGCAATGAACCTGAGATGATATTATGTTTAACATCGGAAATAAAAATTTCAATTTTTATGAAATTTCCGGATGTTAAATTAGAAAGATGGACCGGTAAAATGTTATCTCCAGAAAAGGTAGAATTGGATTTAAATCTGGATAAATCGGATGTTCGAGAAAGTAAAAATTTTTGGGATGAAATCCATGATTTACTAAAAAATAAAAAAACAATATATCTCGATTATAATGAAAATCATGAAAATATTCAAAGACTGATTGTTATTATAAATGATTTAAATAAAAATAGCCGTGATGAAGTTTGCGGACCTGAAAAAATAATTAATCTCAGTCATTTATTACACGAATCAAGGGTAATCAAATCACCAAATGAAGTAAAGAAAATTAAAGAAGCAATTCAAATTACGGCTAAAGGTTTCATGGATGTTATGAAATTTACGCGGTCTTGTTTTAATAAATCAGAAAATTATACTTTATTTGAATATAATGTAAAAGCGCGTATTGAGTCGTCATTTAATGAAAGCGGCGCGACGAATCTGGCCTACCCTACCATCGTTGCTTCTGGCAATAATGCAAATTATCTGCATTATGAAAATTGTGATAAATTAATTTTGCCCAATGAACTTATACTCATAGATGCCGGATGCGAATTGTTTGGTTATGCAAGCGATATAACAAGAACAATACCCGCTAGCGGTAAATTTAGCGATCCTCAAAAAGAAATATACAATATTGTTCTCGGCGCTCAAAAGATTGCCATAAAAAATTGTACTCCTGGAAATACTTTTGAAAAAATTCATGAATGTACCGTTAAATACATTGTTGAAAATTTATGGGAACTTGGTTTTTTTAAAGAACTCTTAATTGACAATGTAGATATAAATAATAATGATTTAAAACTTATAAAACCAGAATCAATTAAAGAAGTGATTGATAAAAAATATTATCGAACTTATTTTATGCATTACACTTCACATTATTTAGGTCTAGATGTTCATGATGTTGGAAAGTATTATATAAATGGTAGCTCAAGAAAATTTGAACCTGGGATGATTTTTACAGTTGAGCCCGGTATTTATATCAGTGAAGATTATCACTTTGTTCCTGAGAAATACCGTGGTATAGGAATAAGAATTGAGGATAATATTTTAATTACTAAAAATGGTAATGAAGTTTTAAGTGAAAATATACCGAGAGAAGTTTACGAAATTGAAAATATCGGATAAAAAATCATGATGGATATAAGTATTTCTAAACCCAAAGTTCTGGTAATTGATGAGGACTTAGTTTATCAAAGTGTTATGTCAGATTTACTATCTGAGCATATGAATATTTCATTTGCGTCAAATTTTACAGAAGCCAGTAAAGAAATCAATAATAATGAATACTCAATGATAATTTCTGAATCAGAAATTTCAGATATAAACGTCGTCGATTTAATTAAAAAATTTAAATTAATGCAGGCAAATTTATATTTTGTTATAATAACTGCAAAAAGAGATATGAATTTAGCTATTGAGGTAATGAAAAATGGAGCTGTCGATTATCTATTAAAACCATTTACTGTGGAAGATATTGCAAATCTTGTTGAAAAATATCTTAAATTTTCAGTTAATAAAAAATTTGATTACGATTTAATAAATATAATTTCTGAAGAAAAAAGATCTTTTACTTTACCTACAAATGTGCACATTTTAAACCCATTTGTATATGAACTAATGGAAATGATAAAACGATTTAATGAAATAAATCGTAACGATATTTTTTCATTGCGCCTTGCAATTTATGAAATGTTAATCAATGCGGTAGAGCATGGAAATCTTGGTATTAATTACGAAAAAAAGAAAAATTTATTAAGTACAGGGATTAATTATATTGAATATCTTGATAGTTTATGTAAAATTGAACCATACAATCAGCGTAAAATTGAAATATCTTATCATTTTTTAAAACAAAGTATTACATTTAATATTAAAGATGAAGGCGATGGATTCGATGTTAATAAATTTGAAAATAGAGATATTAAAAGCGATCTACTTGCGCTACATGGACGAGGAATTATAATTTCAAAATTTAATATGGATAAGATCATTTATAATGATAAAGGAAATGAGGTTCAACTAATAAAATATTTAAACACCAAAAGCATCAATTAATTTTAATTTTTATAAAATTTTCCACTTAATACAGCAATATGTAAATCGTTTAAGATTGACCTGGCTTTTTCTGCAGGTAATCTAGCGTTTAATAATGCAAACGAAAACTGCCTATATAAATAATCCTGGTTTGAATCAATAGATAACTGAGAATCAAATAATTTTTCACTTTCAGGTATCGTAAATAATGATGTTATTTTCGTCTTTGAATTTTGATCAAATGGACAAACGAGTCGATACCCTGAAAAATTACCCGAATAAGTTAAACATTGATCGTATAAATCTATATCCTTTACTTTTAAGTTTAACAATATCTTTGCTGAAAGTCCCATGTGTAAAATTAAAGTAACAAGAAGTTTTAAAGATTTATTTTGCATGTGATTGTATAAATTAAAAATTTCACTGTTTGTAATCTCATAACTAAACTGATACCAATGTATTTTACTTGCAACTTCATCAGTATTAAAATCTTTGTAATGGTAAATTTTATAATAATAATTTAGTGCTTGCAAAAAATCCGAAATATCATTCGTTGAATATAGATTATTATAATGTTTCGAGTGTATATAATCCATACAAAGGAAAATATTAACATTTACAAAGTTATTGATGTCATTAAGAATTAGCCAGCAAAAAAAATCTGTTAAATGGTTTCTATATTTTATAATTATTTTACCTTGTACATTTTGATTGATTAAAATATCATAAAAGTTGAATAATTGAATCATAAACGGTTTAAATATCGAATTGATTGTGTTAAAAATACTGCGTCTTAGTTTTAACTTTGACATAAAATAATTTTCAATAATTTGAAAACCATTCGTACCGGGATAAAGATGCCGGCTCATTAGATAAAATTTTAATTTATTATTATTGATATTTTTAGGCGAGCATTTATAGTATAGAAGTAAATCTAAAATATATTTCTTGATAATTTGATGATTCAGTTCTGACATTTATTAACATATTCATTTAATATGTTAATTTTTACACTTTTATGAAAATTATTTAAAAAAAAACGCATAAGTAGATTTAACAGGATGAAAAGCGTATTTAAATATAAACATATTTATTTCTTATACATCCTGTTAAATTTATACTTTTAATAGAAATTTTACTATCCGTAATTACTCTACATTATAAAGTATTTGACCATAAGTTGGAACTGGCCATAAATCATGATCAACAATTACTTCCAAGCTATCAACATTTTTACGTAATTCAGACATTTCAGCCATAACTTTTTCTTTGTAGTATTTACCATGAGAAAGTATATCACCAGTTGAATGATCTTCATACACTAATTTTTCGAGATTTACCACGTTTTTGTTAATTAAAACCAATAGATCAGAACTTTTCTTTAACAGGTCTGCCTGAACACTGGTATCTACACTTAAACCTGTATTTTTAACAGAATTAATTCCATCTGATAAAACCTGGATATATTTCATACCTGCAGGAATAAATTGTCTTTTTGTCATTTTTAACATGGTTAAAGCTTCAATTCGAACCGTCTTGATGTAAGACTCCATAATGATTTCAAATCGTGATTTTAATTCAACTTCGTTTAAAATTCGATGTTTAACCATCAACTCAACATTTTTTTTCTCAATGATGGTTGGTATGGCTTCAACAAGTGATTTCAGGTTTAAGATTCCTCTTGATTTTGCTTCCTTAACCCACTCATCTGAATAATTATTTCCGTTGAAAATAATTCTTTTATGATTTTTTACAATATCACGAACGATGTTGTAAGAATCCGCTTCGACGTCTTTACTTTTTTCAAGTTTATCCGCAATTTCACGTAATACTTCAGCTACAGCTGTATTTAGTACAAAATTTGGACCGGCAATAGACGAAGATGATGGTACCATTCTAAACTCAAACTTGTTACCGGTAAATGCAAATGGTGAAGTTCTGTTTCTATCGGTAGAATCTTTTGGTAAAGATGGAAGCGTTGATAAAAGATTTTTTATCTCACCACTTTCTTTTATTGATTTTGCAATGCCTGTTTTTTCAATCTGGTCAAGGATATCTGAAAGTTGATCACCAAGAAAAATAGAAATGATTGCCGGCGGGGCTTCATTTGCTCCAAGTCGATGATCGTTACCAGGATTTGCAGCGCTGGCTCTTAAAATATCTTGATATACATCAACAGCTTTTATTACAGCTGCCAGAAAAACCAAAAAGCGAAGATTTACGTTTGGTGTATCTCCTGGTTCAAGAAGGTTTTCACCAGTGTCTGTTCCCATTGACCAATTGTTATGTTTGCCGGAACCGTTTACTCCTGCAAATGGTTTCTCATGCAATAAGCATATTAATTTATGTCGAATAGCAACTTTCTTTAAGGTATCCATTACTAATTGATTGTGGTCGGTAGCAATGTTGCTGGATGTAAAAATCGGCGCCATCTCATGTTGTGAAGGAGCTACTTCATTATGTTTTGTTTTTGACGAAACGCCAAGTTTCCATAATTCTTCATCAAGTTCGCTCATAAATGCGGCTACAGATTCTTTAATTGTACCAAAATAATGGTCTTCCATTTCCTGGCCTTTGGGAGGTATCGCTCCGAAAAGTGTTCTTCCGGTATACACCAGATCTTTTCTTCTTTTGTACATTTCCTGGCTGATTAAAAAATATTCCTGTTCAGCTCCAACGGTTGTGATTACACGTTTAACGTTGTTACCGCCAAAAAGTTTAACAATACGAACCGCCTGATTGGAAAGAACATCCATGGATCGTAAAAGTGGTGTTTTTTTATCAAGAACTTCTCCAGTATATGAATAAAACGCAGTTGGAATGTATAAAGTACCATCTCTATAAAATGCCGGAGAAGTACAATCCCATGACGTATAACCGCGTGCTTCAAACGTAGCTCGGAGTCCGCCTGATGGAAAAGACGACGCATCTGGTTCGCCTTTAATTAATTCCTTGCCAGAAAATTCCATGATGATACGGCCATCTGCCTGGGGAGAAATAAACGAGTCGTGCTTTTCTGCAGTAATTCCCGTCATCGGTTGAAACCAATGGGTATAATGCGTTGCACCCTTCTCTATTGCCCAGTCTTTCATCGTAGCTGCTACTACATCAGCAATGCCTGGATCTATTGGTTTTGCCTCATCAATGCTCTTCTTTAGTGACTTATAAATACTTTTAGGTAACCTTTGACGCATGATATTGTCGTTAAAAACATTTTCGCCGTAATATTCGCTTACGACGCGGGTTTTTTCATTATTTTCTATTTCTAAATTGTTGCTCATTATTTTCTCCTTAAGTGAAAACTATTGTACATTGAGCTGATCTTAATTTGATTATGCTCGTCAATCTTTTTCTACTATGATTAACTGTAAATAGTCTTTCTATAATATGAGCAAATATTATGCCATTTCAGATGATTGAAAAACATTCGAAATTTGTTTATTTATTAATCAAACTGTTGTATTAAATAAAACCATTATAAATATCCACAACAACGAATTTCTTGAAATATAAAATTGTTTAAATTTTTTCATATTGACGCTATGAGGCATAACTAAAGTTAATTTGTGTCGTTGAAAATTACGTATGGGGTTGGGGTTGTATAAAAATCGTACATAAATCACGTTCCTGCATTTAGTTAGTAAATAAGTCAAAATTTGAACCGCGAAGACGCAAAGAACGCAAAGGAATTAAAGAAAATGATAAGAAAAATCCCTTTATTTATTTACTTTGCGCCCTTCGCGCCTTTGCTGTGAGACTTTTCAGACAGCCCTTAAATGATGATGAAAAATATTTTAAAAAATAAACAAATTATTTCATGGATGTTTTATGATTGGGCTAATTCTGCATTTGCAACGACTATCATGGCTGGGTTTTTCCCAATATTTTTTAAAGCTTACTGGAGCGCCTCTGATCAGGTAAACATAAGTACGGCAAAATTAGCCTTTGCCAATTCATTTGCAGGGATTATTGTTGCTTTTTCAGCTCCGATACTGGGAGCAATTGCAGACAAGTCTGGAAACAAGGTTAAATTTTTGCTTTTCTTTACTTTAATCGGCGCTATTGCCTGTATTTCGATGTTTTTTATTTCTGAAGGTGATTGGCAAAACGCTATATTTTTTTATGTTCTGGCAAGTCTTGGTTTTTTCTCGTCCAATATTTTTTATGACTCGATGCTAACGGATGTTGTAAAATCTGAAAGAGATTATGACAAGGTTTCTGCCGGAGGATTTTCACTCGGATATCTGGGAGGCGGTCTTTTGTTTGCGATCAATGTCTGGTGGACATTAAATCCTTCATTTTTTGGGTTTGCCAGCAAAAGTTCTGCGGTACGAGCTTCATTTATCAGCGTAGGAATATGGTGGATCATTTTTGCACTTCCTTTATTTTTTACAACATCGTCTAAAAAAATTAAAAATATCTCCACCACAAAAATAATTAAATCTGGTTTTAAGCAGATCGTTCATACGTTTAAAGAAATAAAACATTTAAAAACTGTATTTACCTTTTTAATTGCTTACTGGCTTTACATTGATGGTGTCGATACAATCATTCGAATGGCAGTTGACTACGGATTATCCATTGGTTTTTCACAGGTTGATTTAATCACTGCGTTATTGATGATACAATTTCTAGGTTTTCCTTTTACATATATAATTGGTTTTTTAGCTGATAAAACGGGACGCCGAAAAATGATTTATTATACCATCATGGTGTATATTTTCATTTGTATCTGGGCTTCCTTTATTCATAATAAATATGAGTTTTACGGTATTGCCTTACTGGTTTCCATGGTACAGGGCGGTATACAGGCTTTAAGCCGATCTTACTTTGCGGGCTTAATACCGCCAGAAAAATCAGCTGAATATTTTGGATTTTACAATATGCTGGGAAAATTTGCCGTTATCATTGGCCCGATTTTAATCGGCATAACGAATATTATAGCTCAATATTTTGTAAATGATTCTCTTGTAGCAACCAGGATCGGTATGTTATCTATAGTATTATTATTTATCGGCGGCGCCTTTATGTTGTCTAAAGTTGATGATAAACAGGCCATTTACGATAAAAAATATTTATAAAACTTTCATTAAATTAGTTTGTGACTTTCTATGATACCCTAAACGTGCCGATAATTATGTAAGGTACGTTTAAAGATTTTTAAATTCAACATGAATATAGTAACTTCATTAATAACTAAAATTAATCCGGTTAATGGAGTGATATTATTCTTAATTTCTATTATAATATTAATTTTTTTAAAAATAATCGAAACTGTTCGTAAAACAAAAAATGAAGATATTATTTTCCCGACTGACTATGAAATAGAATCTGAAGTTATATTTGATATAAAATCAGATGAAACAAGTTCTATCACAAATTTATATTCCACAATAGATGACTCAAGTCCAGATTATGGAATAGAACTTTCATCGATGCCTATGAACGTTAAAGTTACGTTTAAAGAACAACCCGTAGTAATCGAAGAGGAATATAATACAAAAAAAGTATCCCATAATGACTCCTTTTCATTGATTCAAGAACAAATAAAGCAAGATCAAAATATTCAAGATTTTATACTCTTTACCAATCCAAAGCATATATTTTCAGGAGCTTTAAAGGAAATTTTTACTAAAAAAGTTGCTATCGTAATGAATCACATTGCCGACTATCAATTTAAAGTATATCCATTTTATAAAATTGAAAATTCACGAATCTTCAGACTGTATTTAGAAGAAAGTCAAAATATTGTAATTGAAGAGCTTTTTGAATTATGGAGAATGGGTTATTCACACCCTGCCCTGCCTGAATTATTTATTCATTATTTCTTTGCGATTAAGTCTGATCAAGCAATCATAATATTAAAGAGTATGATTTTCAATAATCAATTCGAAGAAAAAGAATTACGTAGAATTTGTTTTATATATCAGGATGAACTGGAGAAAAAAATTACTTTTAATGAACTTAATGAAAATCTTCCAGATAAAATTACCAATGCTTTTGATCTGTCAAATATCATTTTGAATAAAAATATTTATTTAACAAGAAAAAAGTGGCAAAATTGGGAAGAAACTATTTTTGTAGATTTAAACGATGATCGTAAAGGAGAATTTTATTTGTTTTATAACGATTTTCTTTCAAAAAGAACATCTTTATTTTTATATTATGCATTAATTTATAAGTATAAACATATTTTATACAATCAATGGAGAGAGTTTATTGAAAGACAGGCTTTTTACTATGGTCATTATGAAAAATTAAATCGACTGGATTTTATTCCACCAGAATATCATTCTTTAATTTCAAAAAGTGCTTCAGGCGCTTATCATTATGTAAAAGATTTATTATCTTTGGTAAAAAATAAAACATTTTATGAATTGCATAAATTTTTAATTTATTACATAAATCAGAGCAAGGAATTAAACGATTATGAGATAGATCATGTAAAATTAAATGAATTAGAAAAGTCTTTGGATATATTATACAAAGAAAATAATTATATTCCGCAGGCAATTCGGTTTATTCTGTATCTTTACTACTATGAGAAAAATAATTTGCAAAAACTTAACTATATAAGCCCGTACATTCATGGACGAGTTGGAAAATTTATACCAAAATTATATCAGGTAAGGTTGATTTTTAGAAATAAAGAATATGAAAGAGCATGGCTTGAAATCAGTGATCTGTGGAATCATGATGAAGACAATATGCTTCTGATGAATGAAGCTGCTGTTTACGCATATCACTCTGGTCGCTATAAAGAATCCGAAGAATTATTTTTTAAACTGCGTACAATGTATCCAGATAATGTACAAATCTTGCATAATGAAGCTGTTTTTTTGCAACACAAAGTACGCCTTATTGAAGAAAATAGATCATTCTTTGAAGACAACTATTCTTTAGTAAAAGAAAAGTTTAAAGAGCGACATGTACAAACAATAACCAACTAATATAATTGAAAATTCAAAGAGTATATTCTTCAATTTCTTTTGCAGCAATGATTTCCATGGGAATACCTTTTTTCATCAATATGGTTCGATATTGATCTAAAATGGTATCGATTTGAAGATCGGTTCGATTTGGGTCATGATGAGTTAACACCAGACGTTTTACGTTGGCTACTATGGCTTTATTGACTATATAATTTACATGTGCATGTCCCCAGCCTCGGTACATTTTAACTTCGTCAGGTAAATACTGGGCATCAGCAATTAAAATATCACAATTATTTATAAAAGAACAATAGTCAGCATCGCTGAGTGTATAAGCTTCACGATCTGCTGTTTTTTGTAAAAGATTTTCGGCTGGCTCGTGATCTGTCATGATACACAACACCTTATTGAGATGTTCAAACCTGTAGCCATATGTTAATATGGGATGATTAACTCGACAAAGTTTGATTTTCAAAGTTTTGTGAGTTACGACATTTTCTGTCATGTATTCGTAATGTATTTTTGCCTGGGGCTGCCTTAGTTGTACCGGATTTACCTGATCACTGATTAATAACTTAAATACTTTTTCGACGGTTACATGCTGGTAATGAGGTGAATACACGGTAATGTGATTTCTTCGGTCATATATCGGTAAAAAAAATGGAAAGCCCTGTATATGATCCATGTGAATGTGTGTCAGAAATAATTTAATTTGTAAATCTGTACTTGCATTTGCCAGTTCCTGCCCGAGTTTTATAATTCCGGTTCCGGCATCAATGATGATTAAATTGTTGCTATCTTCCAATCTTATTGCTATACATGAAGTATTACCTCCATATTTTTTTGTTTCCCATCCAGGAGACGGTGTTATGCCTCGAGTTCCATACATTCTTATTTTCATAAATTATTGACAGCCCATTATCATTTTCGGTGGATTGTCAAGGAATCATTATGGCGATTGATATAAAAAAGAATGAATTTGAGATAAAGGTTATACTAGAGTCAAAAAGTAGACCCGTATTGGTAGATTTCTGGGCTCAATGGTGCAATCCATGCAAGGTACTAGGACCAATATTAGAAAAAGCCGAACTCGAATTTCAAAACCGTTTTTTATTGGTTCGTGTAAATACACAAACTGAACAGGAACTGGCTTTAAAATATAAAGTCAGCAGTATTCCCTATGTTCTTTTATTTGAAAACGGTGTTGTTAAAGATCAGTTTCTTGGAGCATTATCAAGCGAACAGGTAAAACTTTTTCTAAATAAAAATATTCCTCACCCTGAGTTTAAAAATATCCTGGCTTTGATAACGAAAAATCAATTTAAAGAAGCTGGTAATGAAATCATAAAACATCATATACTTGGATTAGATGCTGAAACTGCTCTATGGAATATTTTTAAAGAATTGTTAAAATCCGGAATTGATGTCAGGGAGCTTAAAAAATATTTAGATCATTTGCCAGATTATGGCAGCAAGTATTCTGAAATTAAATTAAAATTTACAGAATTTTATAAAAACAATCCATCAACCGAAACCCTGGAAAAATTACAAAGTCTTTTAATTAATGAATACACTGAATCAACACTTCAATATTTTTTAGATAAAATCATCAACACGAAAGGCGACGAAAAAGAAAAAAACAAAATAAACTTGTTTTGTTGTTTTTATTTACTTGGAGAAGATACACTGGTCAAAGAATACCGAAAAAAACTATCTTCTGCATTATTTTAGTTTAAACTTTTTTCAAGGTTACATAAAAATCTTTCAAACAATAAACCTTCTTTGTTTAAAAAGTAAACTATGTTAGATTCGCTGTTTGGGTCAAGTTTTCCAATTTCGCAAGTCATGTCATCTAAATGACGTACTTCGTCAGAAATTATGGCTGATACATTTACATTTGATCCTGTTTTTGATAACAAGCCGGAATAAATGGCATATAACCAATTGGCTCTCACCTCTATGACATAACTTACATACACATAGCACATATATGAAAAATCTTCTTTAAAAGCAGAAATCTTTAGTAACTGTTTTTTAACCATGGAATCGAGATTTTGTATATAACGAAAACCTGAATATGCATTGATCATGTATTTCGAGTCGTAATATTGAAAATTTTCATTTTCTGTAATTTTACCAATCATTTGTTTTAAAATAAGAGCATGGCGAGCTTCATCCGAAGCATGCTTTAACAATTCCTCACTGATGAAACCATTTTTCTGTGTTTTAAAAATTTTTCTGCTGCCGATAAATTCCAGGTATGATAAAAGATTAATCCATTTCGCGTGACTATTATGATCAGCAATTATTTTTGTCAAAACTTTTTCAAGTCTTTCATTCATTTGATTTAATGGATTTTCAATTAACTCATTATTTTCTTTTACAAAGTTCATTTAGTAATCCAGAAACGCCTGACCACTACGTCAAGCAATTTACAAATTTGAAAGTACATCCATAACAGCATTGTAAATAGTATCCAGCTCATTTTGATCAATGCAGTAAGGAGGCATTAAATAAATAACATTTCCCAGTGGTCGAATTAAGACCCCCTTGTCTATAAACTGATGGTACAGGTTATCACGAAGCGAATTAAAATATGATGTTTGCTGATGATTATCAACATCAAATGCCAGAATGGTCCCTCGGCTTCTTATATTTTGAACATTCTTCAACGTTTTTAATTTTAATATAAAGCGTTTATGATTTTCTTCAATAAACTTTATGTTTGTCATGGAATCACGTAATAAGGTTAAACTTGCCCTCGCAGCAGCTAAACTGAGTGAGTTGCCTGTGTAAGAATGTCCATGAAAAAAAGTTTTGCTTCTGTCGTTTGATTTAAAATTTTCATATATGTTTTTTGTACAGGCGGTTGCGCCAAGCGGCAATATGCCGCCGGTAATTCCTTTGGAAAGACAAATGATGTCTGGTGTATTTTTCATGTATTCGCTGGCAAAGAATTTCCCTGTTCGCCCAAAACCCGTCATAACTTCATCAGCAATGGCAATCACCTCATTTGACCGGCAAATATTGAGCAACTGATCAAGAACATCAGGTTCATACATCAACATACCGCCGGCGCCTTGGATCAAGGGCTCATAAATAAACGCAGCCACATTACCTTTCGCCGTGATTTTAGAAAATTCAGCGATCATGAATTTTGTTTCAGTAGATAATTCACCTGGCGAAGAAATAAATTCAACATCAAATAATTTATCTGAAAATGGGTCATTAAAGGCGCCTCTTTGGCTTATCGACATTGATCCAAAAGTATCGCCGTGATAGGAATGATGAAAAGCAATGATGGTTTGTTTTTTAATATTTTGATTGTGCCAGTACTGAAGGGCCATTTTAACGGCAACTTCAACGGATGTAGAACCGTTATCAGAATAAAAAACTTTAGCCATGTTCCCTGGTAAAAATTCCAATAATTCCTCTGCAAAATCAATAGCGGTCGGGTGTGTAAAACCAGCAAATATAATCTGGTCCATAATTTCCATTTGATCTGAAATGGCTTTTTTAATAACGGGATGTGCATGACCATGCAGGTTTACCCACCATGACGAAATGGCATCGATAAACTCCTGACCGTTTTCCGCGTAAAGTTTTGAATCTTTCGCGCGTACAATGTTTACCGGTGGTTGATCGACAAGTGACTGGGTAAAAGGATGCCAAATGTACTTTTGATCTTTTTCAGAATAGTTTAACATATTTTTGTTCCGATTATATTAACTGCGCATATCCTCAATCCAGTTGTTGTTTACAGATTTTAAAATTTCTTGTGAATATTTATTAATAACTTGCCGGGTAATATGTACTTCGTTTTTTATTGAAAACAATTTTGGTAAATTACTTTTATTTAAAATGATATTTTCTGTGCTTTGATTTTCATCCCCATTAAATACCCAGCCTGCGACAGGAATGTTCCTGGATTTTAATGCCTCAAAAGTCAACAATGAATGATTAATACTCCCAAGATAGTGTTTAGAAACAATAACTACATCAGCCTTTATTTTTTCAATTAAATCAATTATCGATTCCTCATTATTTATAGGGACCATCAAGCCGCCGGCTCCTTCGATGACAAGTCCATGTTTGGTTACCGGTATTTTAATATTTTTAAGTAAAATATGTTTATTGTCCATTTCTGAAGCAATATGCGGCGATAAAGGTTGACTTAATTTCATGAATTCTTCGTGAATTGTAACATCGTTTCGATCGATCAGCTTTTTAACATGTTTTGAATCGGAGTTGTCAAGATTTCCTGCCTGAATTGGTTTCCAGTAGTCGTATCCCAAGGTTTGAACCAAAATAGCTGAAACAATCGTTTTTCCTACATCTGTTCCAATTCCCGTAATAAATATTTTTCTGTTGTTGTTCATACTTTTACTGTAAAATTGAAACTAATTTTTCGATTTCTTCTTTACTATTAAAAGAATGAAGGCATATTCGCAGTGTTTCTTTACCAGCTGGAACGGTTGGTGATAAAATTGCTCTAACATCAATACCTGAATTTATACACAGGTTAGCTATTTTTTTCGCATTATCAATTCCTGGAACAAGAATGGCATGAATGGCGGAATCATTTCCATGATCCAAACGTTGTTCATTTTGTTGATTATAAAATATTTTTTTAAAATAATTGATGTTTTCTTTCAATTGATTTCTTGGATTATTCAAGTTTAATTGTTGATTGGTTGACAAAAAATGATTTGATCCTAAATTATTTAAATACTCATGTGAAGTTAAAATGGAAAGTAAACTATGCGGAGGAAGAGCTGTTGTATAAATAAATGATCTGGCAAAATTAACCAGATAATCATATAATAAATTAGAGCAAACTACAGCAGCTCCGTGAACACCTAAAGCTTTTCCAAAAGTATGAATTCTTGCAAATACCTTATTTTGAAGGTTTCGATCAATAACCAGACCTTCTCCGTTTTTTCCATAAACACCAGTAGAATGAGCTTCGTCAACCATCACATAAAGATCATTGTCATGACAGAAATCAATGATTTCTTCAAAAATATATTTTTCAATTCCATTTACATTATTTTTTTTTATACCTTCCATTGAATACACCGATTCGATCGCTACAATGATATTTCCTCGCGCATGATTGAGTTTTTCTTTAAGACTTTCCAAATCATTGTGACGAAATGAAAATGATCTGGCATGACTTAAACGAATTCCGTCTCTTATAGAAGCATGAATGAATTCATCATATAAAATCGTATCATCTTTTGTACAAATGCTGGAAAACAAGCCAACGTTAGCGTCATAACCGGAATTAAATATCAATACCTTTTCAGCATTATAAAATTCGGAAAGCTTTTTTTCTACAATGTCATAAAGTTCATGATTTCCAGTTATTAAACGCGATGCTCCAGAGCCTGGAGTCATCAGTTTTAAATATTTTTCTTCATTATTTTTTATTAACAAATTTAGTTCATCAGATCTGGCAAAACCAAGGTAATCATTGGATGAAAAATCGATTAAACCATTGTATCTTCTTAATTGCCTGAAATTGTTCAATTCCATTCTTTTAGACAGTTTTTTTTGTAAGCTCTTCGGTAAACTATTGTTGTTTATAAATTGATTTTTACTTTTAAACATGGCATTACCCGCCAAGACTTTTAATGTAATTTACAAGTTCTGAAATATTTTTTCGATCACGACCGGATATAGCGAAGGTAAGAAAAAACATTTCTGAATAAAATTCCTTGATTTTATTCTTTAATTTTACCATCTCACGTTGATTTAACCGGTCAATTTTAGTTAAAATCAGTATTAATGGTATTTTACGCTTTTTCATAATGGAAACTACATACTCTTCAGTTTCTTTAATATCACGATTGCAGTCTAAAAGTAAAAAAGCTGTTTTTATATTTTCTCTTTTAGTTAAATAGTCGTTTATAATTTTCGAAAGAGCATCACGGTTTGCAAAATTTGTTTTTGCATATCCATATCCGGGTAAATCAACCAGGTATAGATTGTTTTTTTGAAAAAAATTTACAGTTCTAGTGCTACCGGGTTGTTTTGAAATTTTTACCAGAGATGAATTTTTCATTAAGGCGGATAGCAAGGTGCTTTTACCGCTGTTGGATCTGCCGATAAAACAAACATCAGAACATTCTTGCGGCATAGATTCAACATCAGCAAATGAACTTAAAAATTGAGCCTCGCCGAGATGTTCTTTTTCTATTTTTTCACTTGAAATTTTTGATATCATTTATGATCACTTGTACAACCATTGTTGCCAAAATAGAAAAGCTTAAATGTCAAAACCTTTATGTTGTCGATGTAAATGACAAATATAATTAATTTGGCATTTACATCAAAGGTTTACGTATTTATAATATGGCAAGTAATTTATCAATATCATTTTTGGTTATAACTTCAGAAAAATAACTTACAATTGTATTTTTTTCAGATGTCTTGTATTGATTTAAATTACCGATTGCCATTTGATTTGAATAACCACGCTCAATTAATTCTTTTAAATCTTTAGAATTATCAAATTTTGTCAACCATGGGATTTCATGAAAATATTCTGCGTCAGGATACAGCAGTTGATAATTTTTTTTAACAATATTTTCCTTAAAATAATTTGCATTATCCCTGCATCGCAAGATGTGTTCCTGCATACCATGCCAGCCAAAATACGACATGTATGCAGCTGCTCGAACCGCCATTAAAGATTGATTGGAACAGATATTACTGGTGGCTTTTTCTCTGCGAATATGCTGCTCTCTAGTGGATAATGTCAATACATATGAATCCACTTCATCGCCTTTTTGGTTTATCGCATTGGTTTTGCCGACAAATCTTCCCGGCATTTGACGCATATACTCAGTTTTCGCGGCTAAAAAACCAAGTGATGGACCGCCGAAACCAACAGGAATGCCCAACGATTGAGCTTCTCCGCATACGATGTCAACTCCTAAATCTGCTGGCGCCTGCAGTACAGTTAATGACAATGCCTCTACTACCCCATATACAAGCGTTATGTCAGGGTTTAATTTTTTTAATTGACCGAGATCTTTTTCAAGACTTCCCCAGCACGTTGGGTTCATAACAACTACCGTGCGCGCTTCTGATAAATTTTTTATTTGATCCCATTTGGTCGAACCTGTTTTTTCGTCTAAAGGAATCATTTGAAATTCAATATTTAAATCTTGTTTTACATTTTCTGGAAAATATGTTTTTATAACATCTAAAATATATCCGTGAATTCCTTCAGATAACAGTATAAGTTTTTTAGAGCTTTTTCGTTGCCGTAAATCCATTCGTATGGCTTCGACCAATGCTGTTGCTCCATCGTACATGGATGCATTAACAACATCCATCGATGTTAAAGAAGCCATTAAGCTCTGGTATTCAAATAGAGCCTGAAGAGTTCCCTGAGCCACCTCTGGCTGGTAAGGAGTATAACTGGTAACAAAATTACGATTTGAAGATACATGATTTACAGCAACCGGAATTTCATGCTGATAAAGACCATTGCCGATAAAATTTAAACCGGAAAAATTGTGATTTGCCAGATTTTTGGCAGACGCGATCAATTCGCTTTCTGATAAAGTTTCAAAAAAAACATTGGAAGTAAATTTTAATTGATCGGGAATGTGTTTAAATAACTCTTTCGTATCTTTAATTTTAAGTTCATTTAAAATGGAATCGGTATCTGAAGGTATATAAGCCATAAATTTTAACTAATTGTATTTAGTGTAATGTATCCAGAAAAGCTTCATAATCAGCAGCGCTTAGCAAGGCGTCATATTGCGAAACATCTGTCGCTTTAATTTCCAATAACCATGCTTTAACATACGGATCCGCATTTACAGAAGCTGGATCGTCGGAAACAACACTGTTTTTTGAAACCACGCTTCCGTCAAGGGGTGAATAAATATCAGAAACTGCTTTTACAGATTCAATGGTACCAACAGTGGTTCCTTGTTTTACAGTAGTTCCTTCGCCGGGAACATCCACAAATACGATATCTCCAAGTGAACTTTGTGCATAATCTGTAATTCCTACCTGGAAATTGCCATTGGAAAGTTTTTTAACCCACTCATGTTCTTTTGTGTACTTTAAATCTGCCATTACTTTACTCATAATCCAGTTTATTTATTCTATTTAGTTTGAAAATCAATTTATACGCATACTCGAGTAAATTTTTTGTAGGGGGAAGTACGCAATTAAGGGCTATTAAATAATTTTCAAGAAACCGGACAGCCCTTAATGCGGACGTGGGGGGAGAGAATTGTACATTTCTTGAATAATTCCACTCACCCCCTTTAAAATTATTTTAAATCACGAATTAAATGATCTGTGATCAGTTGATGAGCGTTTAAAGGTATTTGATTGGGATTATTAACCATGACGATACCCTTTTCGTTATAGGTTGAAAGAAACCACACAAATTTATTCATCGCTAAAACAGCATCAAAAGGTCGAATGTCTATGGTTTCATAATGCCCAAAATTGGAAATTGCCAGAGAATTATATTTTTGGTGATCAGATGCCGCGTGCGGGTATGGAATAAAACATGCGGGTTTTTGCGACCATAAAATTTCAAAAATCATTCCGCTTCCAGAACGTGAAATAATAAAATCATTATCCATCATGACTTTTGGTACATCTTCGATAAAAGGTGAAATTACGTCTTTTTTTCGACCAGATGCCTTCGAAGTTTTTAAAATATGATTATAGTCAATTTTACCGGTTGATATCGTAATGATGTCATCTTTAAAATAATTTGTTTTACACATTTCGAGATACATTTGGTTGATATCGCTTGCGCCCTGTGAGCCACCAAGAAGCAATATTTTTCTGATAGTTACTTTTTTATTTTTAAGCACAGTTTTTTTAACAGGTTTTTTTATAGTTTTGTTTTTTTTCAAGTTATAGCCAAGAAAAATACTTCTTAATGGATTGCCTGTTAAAATTTCTTTCGCTGAATAGTTCTTTTGTGGAAACGAAAGAAATACATTTTTTGCCTTAAACGAAAAAAGTTTTGTCATCATGCCGTAACGAACATTTTGTTCATGTAAATAAAACGAAACCTTGTGAAATAATGCCCAAAGCAAAACTGGAAATACCGGATATCCGCCAAAGGCAACAATGGCATCGGGCCGCACTTTTGAGTTTTCGATATTTAACATTTTAAAACTGTAATTAATATTTTTAATAAACAAAATAACTGATTTTATTGATTTTGGAATTGGCGAGGCTCTGTAAAAAATTACAGGGTTGTTTTTTTTGGCTGTACTTGTAATATTTTTAATTGGAGGATAGTCTTTATTTTTTTCCAACGTGATCAGTATTGGGTTCATCCCTTTTGAAACAAGATTTTCATAAATAGAGATTGCAGGTGAAATATGTCCTCCGGTTCCCCCGCCGGCAAGCCAAATAGTTTTTTTTAAATTATTATTCATTGTCATATTTATTTCAAGTCTTTAGAGTTTCTTTTGCTTCAATAATGGTTTCTGTATTTGCAAGAATGGATTTAGCTCGTTCTATCAATTCCTCATGATTATTTCTTGTTACTTCATTTTTTACTTCCGCAAGTAATTGATTTAAAACTCGTCCCATCAGAGGTCCCTGAGTAAGCCCAAGGTTCATTAAATCAAGACCGTTAATTTCAAGGTCGGTTACTTTCATTTCCAGGTCGCGCATGATCACATCATCGATATGATCAATTAAATTCTGCAATTTTCTGGGGAATGGATTTGTTTTGCCTGAACCGATTCTATCAGATTTTCTAAGTAAAATTAAATTTGCCAGATCAGCCCTGGAAACTTTTCTTAAAAATCGACGAACAGCCTTATCTGACCATTCATCTGTATAATGAAACATATGGTTTCGAACATAGTATTTTATCTTTAAGCCAATGGGCTTTGGTATGCCGAATCGCTTCATTATGGGTACTAACATATATGCCGAAACCATTTCATGATTATAAAAAGTAGCTTCTCCGTTTTCTTTTACTCGCCGCGTAGGGACTTTGCCTATATCATGCAGTAAAGCTGAAAATCTTAAGACTAGGTCAGGAATTTCCATGGCTTCACAGGATCTAATTAAATGTTCATAAATATCATATTTATGAAATTTATTTTGTGATAAATTTTTTCCTGCCGCGATTTCAGGCATGATTTCTTTTAGGCAGTTTAACTCATCTAAAAAATAAAATCCGATTGTCGGTTTTTTCGATAAAATAATATTTTCAATAAAGTATCGTCGAGCTGAAAATGGAAGGTCATTAAAATTATTAATGATTTGTATTTGTGAGTTTTTTTCAACTGAAAACTCTGGAAAAGAAGATAAAATACCGGCAATCTGCAATACATCATGCATTTGAAGGTTATTTTGTAAAAAAATAATGTTATTTTTAATTGTAAAATTTTCCTTTTCTAAGAAAGAACTTCTATAAAAATGAATGATGATGGACTTGTTTGTTTGTTCATCACAATAATTAACTTTTATTTTGCGATCAATTATGTTTACTGTTTCTTGATTGAGTTTTATAAATTCATTTTCGTTTAAAATAAACCGAATGGGAAATAAATCTTCAATTTCATTTGTTTCGTCAACATTGGTTTGTTTATCCAGGTTTTCATTTAAACCATGCTTTATAATCGATAAAGCAAATTTAAGGACTTCTTTTTGATTGTCCGACAAGTAACGATCAATGATTATTTTATCAATTTTGTAATGCATTTTTTATTAATTACTTTTTTTTAGAACTATATAGATTGTATCACTGAAATTAAAGGTTTTTTGAATTATACTATAAAAATATTTCAAAAAAAATACATTTCCCAATAAAAATCTTTCCGGATGCAACCCTTCTGTGTAAATAAGCAATTTTTTAAAGCCAAACAGATTGCATACTGTTTTAATTCCATAGGGAGAGTAGTCAATATAGTGATCTTTTGGATGATTTTTATCCCATTCGTCTTTGTGAAAATAAAATGCAGGGCCAAAATAAGAAGGAACTGCTAATAGCAATAATCCTCCTTTTTTTAATAACCGCTGAAAACCTTCCCAGATTTTTTTTTGATCAGTAAAATGTTCAATTACATAGAAGGCTGATATTACATCATATTGGTCGTTTTTTTCATGATCAAGTAAATCCAGGAAATTTCCCTGTATGGTAGTGTTTCCATTTTGATTTGCATATTCGCTCATGTATGTTGAAATTTCCCAACCTTTTGAGATAAAACCATTTTCATTTGCAATTTCGAGAAAAAAACCTGCTGCGGAACCAATCTCAAGAAGTTTTTTCCCTGAAAAATCTTGTAAAATTGGTTTAATTCGATTTAAACGATATTGCATTTTCAATTGTATATTTTTTTTATCATCAATATAAGATTTTCCATACTGTTTTTTATATTCTGTCTCAAAATAGGTATCTTCATATGCGATAGTTTGATATGATTTATTATAAATATTCTTACATTTAGGGCACTTAAAAAAGTATTTACGAATTTGATGTGTCGAAATACCACAAAATTCACATAATTTATATTTTTCCATCAAATGGTTCATTCTCGGGAATGATCATTAAAAACCGAGTTCCGCTGTCTATTTTTAAACAAGAAATTATGGTTATTTAAATTCATGTGTTATATAATATGGTTGTGCAATCTGGTAAAATGATCATTTTTACAGGAATACTTCTCACCATCATTGGTTTAATTATAAATTATCGTGAAACTTTGCCATTTTTAAAATATATAGGCCGACTCCCTGGAGATATTATATTTAAAAAAGAAGATTTTACATTTTATTTTCCTCTGGCAACAAGTATAATCTTAAGCATTATACTTAGCATTTTGATGGTTTTACTACGAAAATTACAGTGAAATTGTGAATATTTTCTGTAAAATATGTTCATGATTTATTTTTACCATGTCTCCATTAATTTACATTCTGGTTGACACGCTATCTCTAAGTTATATGAAGTCCTTAGTCATCGCGCGGTAGAGCAGTTGGTAGCTCGTTGGGCTCATAACCCAAAGGTCGCAGGTTCAAGTCCTGCCCGCGCCAATTAGATTTAAAACAGGGCGACGTAGCTCAGTTGGTTAGAGCAGCGGAATCATAATCCGCGTGTCCGGGGTTCGAATCCCTGCGTCGCTAATTCATTGAAACAGAGTTTGTTTAATTTATACATGTTCAAAGTTGAAGTGGCTTTGCATTGATTTTAAATATTGTAAAACATGCAAACTTGTTAAATATTAAACAATGGTTTGTGTCGTATATTAAGCGCTTTTTTTGACATTAATCACGTTAAACAGACTTGCAAGTAGCGTTTCCGTATGCATTAGTTTTGCGCAAGCGGAACAAAACAAAAAAACTATTCCAGAACATCCATAAAAGCTGAAACACTGAAAACAGCCTTGCCAACGCCGGGTGGTCCATAACCAGGCGGAACTGGAAGATTGTATTTTTTCCAGGTTTGTTTGTATCCGCGTAATAGTTTCATATAATATTCAAGAGGTGCAGGAGATTGATCGCCCAGGCTTGTGTATGGTTCAGGGCACCATGTTGTAAATCGCGGACTAATTCCATGACTCATGAAATAATCTAATCCCTCCAGTGTGCTCATGACTGCGGTATCAACACTTTTAAAAGATCTTGGACCTGCAAGTTCAACACCCGCAACAAAATTTGGAATTACATTTTCATTACCAAATACTCTGGCTGATTCAATGATTCTTCTGTTCCAGTTGTCTCGACCAATATACCGAGCCTTGCCAGGACAGTATTGATTAAAAATGTCTGCATCCCACACTTCGTAATTGGGATGGTAAATTTCAATACCGCAATCTTTTAATTTCTTAACATCTTCTTGTTCATAGGCCTGAGTTACAACTTTAGAAATCCATCGGCCTGGAAATCTTTCATTGATGATTTTAGCATATTGCCCATAAAAATCAATTTCATTTTTTCCGCCAAGCTGTGTTACTACTGAGCCGCCGGTCAGAGTATAGGCCTTGGCAACATGATCAAATTGATCTATTCCATTTAAAACTTCAATAATATCTTCAACCGGTTTTATACCGGTATATGGTCTACCGGATTGTTTTTGCTGTCTCCAATTGTGATTTATGTCGCAAAACATACATTCTTCGTCTTTGCCGAAATATTGGCAATTTCTAAAAACTGTAAGATAAATTAAATAACCCCACTCTATTACTGGTGCAATTTCTCCAGGTAGTTTTTCAGTCTTGTATTTTTTTGTATAATACTCAGGTATATCCGGATATAAAACTGAGGCAATTTCATTGTTTTGATAGAAAATTTTTAATTGCCCTTCAATATTAAAAACTTTATAAGGAGACTTAGGATTTATACGAACGGAAACAACAGTTTGTTGTAAATTATATTCGCCACCCAAAAATCGAATTTCTTCAGGAGCCTTCCAATTTTCTTCTTGAGTCATTTCATTTAACGGAATTCGGTCAAATGAAAAAATAAAATAGTCTTTGGTTTTATATGTTCCCGGATTAAGTAAAGATGTGGAATCAAATGAAATTCCAAGTCTAAGCATATCCTGTTTAAAGTACGCTTCCAAGGGAATATCCGGGTAGTATTTTTTCCACTCGTTATAAAGATTTTCAAGAGAACTCATCAATCAGTTAATAAGAATTTAGAATTCAAACGGTCAACATTTATCAAATAAATGGTACGTTTTTATTGATTTGCAGATTTAAAAGAAATGCATAAACATTATATTTTTTGGATAAAATATATGCTATTTCAATTAATTTATTTGCCACTACAAGTTAAATATGCTTAATTGTTAAACAGTATGTATAATTTTAACGATCCACTATTAAACCTGCATGAAATAACCTTAACTCTTTTATCTGAAAATGATCCTGATATATTGTTAAATACAATTCTTGATCAGGCAATTGAGTTTACTAAAGCCGACTCTGGAAGCATTGCACTGCTTGATGATACAAGAAAATTTCTTGTGATCAAGGTGTTTCGTGGACTAGCTAAAGATGTACCTGAAAAAGTAAAATTAAAACTTGGTGAAGGCGTAACCGGACGATGTATTTTAACGGGGAAAATTCGTAACGTTGGTAATACGAAAGAAGACCCTTACTATGTTTCTGTTCGCTCAGATATACAGTCCGAATTAGCTATTCCATTAAAAGCTGGACAAAAAAGTTTTGGTGTAATATCTGTAGATTCCTCAAGACTTGCTGCATTTAGCCGAGAACATGAAGAATACCTTAACCTCCTGGCAAATTACACGGCCCAGATCTATACTCATCAAGAAACTATTCGACATTTAAATGATCGTCAATTTATTCAGGATTTAGTTATTCAAATCAGCACATTTTTAGGTCGTGAACCAGATTTTAAAAAGGTTTTTGAAAATACTGTAAAACTTCTTGAGGAAAAAATCGGATTAAACCGTGCAGCCTTGTTTTTACTTAATGATGTTAGTAATGACTTAACGATAGAATATTCATTAAATTATTCAGAAAATCAAATCGAGCGAAGTCGATATAAACCAGGTGAAGGTTTGACGGGAAAAGTATTTTCGACAAAAATCCCTATGGTTTTAGCTGACATTTCTGAAGATAAGAATTTTTTAAATAAATCTGGTATTTCAAGAATAGATTCACGTATAAGTTTTTTCTCGTCGCCAATTATTTTAAAAGATAAAGTAAAAGGCGTATTTAATATGGAAATTCCCTACGTTAATCAAGGTAAATTTTCAGATTATGCTTTTCTTGTTCAATTGTTAAGCACATTTTTTTCGCAAGCTATTTTAATACAAGACCTTATTGAACAAACAACCAGTGATATAAAAAATGAGAATATTTTATTAAAACGGCAATTTGATCAAAGGTTTGTATTTGAAAATATTGCAGGTAAAAGTAATGTAATGCAGCAATTGTTTAAAACACTGGCGATGGCGGCAGATTCGAATAGTTCTATTTTATTAACTGGCGAATCCGGTACTGGTAAAGAGTTGTTTGCTTCAGCCATTCATAGAAACTCATTAAGAAAAGATAACAAACTTGTAAAAATTAATTGTGCTGCCATTCCCTCTGACTTGCTGGAAAGTGAGCTTTTTGGTTATGAAAAAGGCGCCTTTACAGGAGCCGACAAAGACTATCCTGGAAAATTTCTTGTTGCCCATAAAGGAACTTTATTTCTCGATGAAATCGGCGACATGGACTATAAGCTTCAATCAAAATTACTTCGGTTTTTGCAAGAAAAAGAATTTTCTCCATTGGGTAGCAACAAAGTTTATAATGTAGATGTTAGAATCATCGCAGCAACAAACGTTGATATAGAAACAATGATCACTGAAAACAAGTTTCGTGAAGACTTGTTTTATCGATTAAATGTTATACGAATTCAAATACCCCCGTTGAGAGAGCGTATTGAAGATTTACCTTTTATTGTAGAACATCTTTTAAATAAAATTGCAACAAATAACAACAAACAAATTAAATCAGTTACACGTGAAGTTTATAAAGCTCTTGAATCTTATCCTTTTCCAGGAAATGTACGCGAACTTGAAAATATTTTAGAAAGAGGATTCGTTTTAAGTAAAGGCAATACAATTGATATAATAGATATAGATTTACCGGGAGGTACAAGTAAAGAATTATACACTCAATCCGGTTCAACTGAAAAAAATAAAAAATTGAATATTAATGAATCAGAAAATACGATTACAGACTGGATTCAAAATGTTATATTATCATCAAATGAGGGTAATTACTATAAAGACGTTATTAATGAATTAGAAAAAGAGCTCATTCAACTTTTTTTAAAGAAAACTTTTTACAATAAAAGCAAAACAGCAAGAGTTTTGGGTTTAAATCGGCTAACTTTGGATAAAAAGATCAAAGATATTCCAATTATATAAGTTTTATTCATTTATTTATCACTTTTTTAAATAATTTAGTTGCAAATATATGCCGATTGTAATATATTGTAACAAAGTCCTTTATTAGATCTTTAGGAGAAAAGTTTATGAAAAAAAGTGCAAAATTGTTTTCGATTTTGTTTATCGCATTTTCAACACTGGTTGTTGTAAATTGCAAAGATAAATCGAAAAATGCATCAGAGATACATGGTACCATTACATTTATTCGAGGTAGTGTTTTACTAAACCAAACACCTGTCCAAATAGGTGCAAAAGTTAGTATGAGCGATAGCATTGAAGTTAAAGATAAATCAACAGCTGTAGTTCAGTTTTCTACAAATGCTATGATTACGATTGAAAGTAATTCCAGCCTTGTTATAAAAAGTTTATTGCAAGGTAAAGATGGCGTTCCAACAATTGCAATGGATCAAAGCCGTGGTTCAACTTTTAATAAGATTGTACCCGGTAAAGCCAACTACTCTGTAAATACACCAACTATTACAGCGGGTGTGCGTGGTACTTCATTTCGTGTAACATCTGGAACTGACACACATATTGAACTTTACACTGGTAAAGTTGCTTTAATTAAAGATGATGCAACAGTTAAAGATGGAGATGCCGCGAAAGGAAAAACTGAAGAGCTAATTTTGGAAGCTGGTCAAAAAGTTACAGTTACTGAAACAGAAATTCAAGCTCCAGTTAAAATGTCTGCGACAGAGTTAAAAGATCTGGAAAGAATGAATGATATAGCAATGCTTCCTGAAAAGAAACTTAATAAAGTTGAAAAAATTGAAACAGTTTCTGTTGGAGAAGCTAAAAAAATAGAAGAAGAAATGGCTATTGAAGTAGTTCCTGAGGAGTCTCAAAGAATTATCGTTAAAATGGAAGTATTATCTGCACCTGAAGTAACATTAGATGATATTAAAAAGCAATACGGCTCATTAAGTAAAGTAACCACAAAAAATGGTAAATCATATACTGGTGCTTTTAAACAAGTCGGTGGAAAATTTGAAATTATCACAGTTACAGGTAAAGAAGTTATAACCGCAACGGATATAGCTAAAGTACAGCCATTAGAATAATCACTGTCAATTTAATAAGTCAAGGGTATTATTTATACCCTTGACTCACTTATCAAAAAGTACATAAAAATTAACAATAAAATTAAATGTGATTTGGTAGCGAATTTAAATTACTAGCCAATACATATTGAGTAAAAAAATAGGCATAAATAATTTTGAGTTTATATTAAAAAAAGGAGAATTTATGAGTAAAATAGTTTATGTCAATAAAGATGATTGTACAAGTTGTGCACTTTGTACAGATGATTTACCTCAATACTTTAAAATGGATGATGATGATCTGGCTGAAGCCTACAACAAAGATAATAGCGCTCATGAAGCAAATGTTCCTGATGCAGATATTGATAAAATTCAGGAAATGATTGATGATTGTCCTGGTGAATGTATCCACTGGAAAGCTTAATTTTTAAGCAGTAATTTTTATATTTAGGAGTTTATAATGAGCAAAAATGTTTTTGTGAATAAAGATGAGTGTACAAGTTGTGCTTTATGCACAGATGGCTTACCACAATATTTCAGAATGGATGACGATGATCTTGCGGAAACTCATAATGACGGAGAAAATGTAGGAAATGCGATTGTACCTGATAACGATACAGCAAAAGTTCAGGAAATGATTGATGATTGTCCAGCGGAATGTATCCATTGGAAATAAAGTAAAATTCAAATTATATTAAAATATTTAAATACCTTGGGTGAGAATGAAATATAAACCTTACCCTGGGTATCTTTCCTAAGTAATAACATTCCTTTTTCTTTTAATTTAAAAAGCCTATGATTTGCGTCTGATTCATTAATTGATTCATTTACTTTTAAATATTGAATGAATTCAATATAGGGAAGTAATAAAAATTCGTGGCTTTTATCTTTTTGGCCGGCAACTTTCCAAAATGAATTTAACGATTGAAGCATCTTAATGTCAGGGCTTATAGCAACCAGTTCAGAAATTTGATCATCTGCATTTTTTAATCGTTCACAAAGTTTTGTTATCATTTTTTTTGCAAAAGGCAGATTGCTTGATAACATAAAATCAAAAGATGTTTTATCAATCCGCAGTATAATCGATTCTGTTATGGTAATAGCCGTTGCTGACCTATTTTCAGATGTAAATAATGACATTTCTCCTAAAAAGTCGCCATTTTTTAAAATTGCTAATATATGTTGTGTATTTTTTTGAGATTTTTTTGATATAATTACTTCACCTGATTGTATGATGAACATATCATTTCCCGGTTCACCTTCGCGAAATATTACCGTATTTTCAGGAAATTTTTGACCAAATTTTTCAACTAAATCAATAGGCATTTTTAACCTGGCGGCCAACCCAATGGTCTCTTGGCAAGTATGTGTAGGTGTAAATGTGATACAGTTTGTCCTCCATCATCGCCGGTATTTACAATCACACGGTAACCTTTTTTTTCAAGACCAAGCTCTTTAACAATTGTTTTTACTCCATTCATGAGTTTTACAATGATCAAATCATCATTAACTGAATGTAAATTATCATAATGAGTTTTTGGAATAATTAATAAATGAACTGGAGCTTTTGGATTTATATCCTGAAAGCACATCCAATCGGTTTCATCTTTAACAATATCTGCATTAATTTCTTTTTTAATAATTTTACAGAATATACAATCATTCATGTTATAAAATGGGTCCTTTAATTTTGTATTTTAATTACAATTTCAATACAAGATAATTAATCTTTTATTTTTATTTTCTTAATTTTTTTTACGATACTTGATACATATACAGTCATTAGACTACCAAACAAAGCTGCTATAAATATAATTATTGATAGTTGACTTTTATTTTGAAATATAATTAAATTAACATCTACCAAATTACCATTTGATAATAACAATACAATAAAAAAAAATATTATTATCATTAATAATGAAAAACGTAAAGATAACATTTAAATTTGAGTCGTATTAGCTGAACCACACATGGGACAAAATTGAACTTCTTCTGATTCTTCCTCTGTTTCAAATGATATTTCCCATCGATAATCACAATCTTCACACGCAAAACTCATTGTAAATTCTTCAATTAACTCTTCCTCTTCCTCTTCAACTGCAAACTCGTCTTCTAATTCCTCATTATCTGCTTGCATTTTGTAATTATAAGAACTATTTTCCATTAAATTCTCTCCCTGCTTGAAAAACCAGACGCAACCATTGAGTTATATCGTCTACTCTGTATTTAATATTTTACTATATTTAATTTAGTTAAAACTCTACAATAATCAATTATATAATGCAATTCTAATAAATAAAATCAGTTATTTTATCGCTAATATATTATTATTTATTTATATTTACAAAAACAAAATGAATAAAATTTATACATATTCAATGTAATTGTAGAGACATTGAATGGCATAAGTTTTGCATATAATAAATTGATTACAATATCTAATAGATTTATTATTCGTAAAGATATGATAATCTAAAAAATATTTGTTTTTTAAAGATTAAAAAAAAGGAAAAAATATGAAAAAAAGATTTTTAGTGATTTTTACTACATCGTTGTTAACATGGGTAAACATTTATGCAGCTGATGATAAAGAAAATAAAACTGTAGAAGAAAAAAAAATTAGTTATAGTGCTGCGCTTGATGCTGGTTCCACATATTTGTGGAGAGGATTTGATGCCTACGCAGGTAAACTTGTTGCCGGTAATACTCCTGGTAATGTTTTTAACTTTGCTCCAGGGTTATTTCCGTCATTTACTGTTAATTCAACAAATGGATTATCTTTTAATATCTGGGGTGCAAGATCAGTAATCGCTAGATCATTGAAAGATGGTGACCTTGGTTCTATTGACGAAATAGACTTTACTGGTACATATACGGTAGAAGATAAAAGCGGAACTTTTGCTTCATCTATTATTGGATACGTGTTTCCAACGGCTAGCTATGCAAGTTGTACAACTGCAACACTTCCCAGCTATGGCGAACTCGTATTTAGTTATACAGCACCTATAATATTAAGTCCGTTTGTTTCAATAGCTGCCTCTTTAGGTCCATCTGGTGGTGAGTATGAATATGCATCGCTAGGAATATCTCATGTGTTTGAAATGGGAGTCATTAAGCTAGGTCCTAAATTATTGATGGGATACTGGTATATGAATAATAGTACCTCAAACAATAAACTACATATAGATTTAAATGTTCCGGTTATTGTTCAAATAACTGAGGCTTTTGAATTTCATGCTGGTTTAATTGGTTCTTATCGAGCTATAGGTTTTGTTGATAATGTTAATAAATACTCACCATTCGTATTGGTAGCATCGTTAGGAACATCCTATAGTTTTTAAGGTTTTTAGATTATTATCTAAAAAAGTATAAATCAATTTATCTAATTGTTAAAACGGTCTTTGGAAGAAGGCCGTTTTATACTTTATGTTAAAATGTTATTATTAATTTTATTGTAATAAAAATTTATTGATTAAATATTAAATATACTTATTTATTAAATTCTGAATACTTCTTTAGTTTTTTGACAAGCACATTCCAAAAAATTATTTTTTCTCGTTTCATTATATTTAAATTTTTAGATTCAACCACATCACCACTTTTTCTTCTCATTTCCGATCTTAAATATTTGATATAATATTTTTTACCGATACGATCCATGAACCTGACTTCATTTAAAAAATCATTATCTTCAGAATATTTTCTGCTTGTTAATATATTATAAAAATTTTTCAATTTTTCATTTTTAACTGTTGTATATTGTGTTTTAAATAAAACGTTAGATAATTTTTCAATACTGGTTTTTGATATATTTTTATCTGGAATAGATATTTTTTGAGTTCCCATGATCTTGGCTCCGTCAAAACTGGCATTCATAACCTTCATGGGGACAGTCGCTATACTTTCTTCAAACCATTTTCTATAAATGGAAAAAATGTAATCTTCAGGTAAAGGTCTTCCCTGAATAGATTTACTCCATACAATATGTCTTTTTTTTAAAACTTTATTATTGATGTTTTCTACACTTTCAAGTCTGTTTATATTTTTTGATAACCAAATGTCAGTATGATGCGTTCCAACCGAGTGAATCTCTCTGTTTGTAAATGCAAGATCTTGTCCGATTAATGTAATGGATTTAAAATTCATATTTCTTAAAAGATCAAACAAGCTTGTAGCGACAGAACCACCTGATTGTAAATCACCACAGGGTTGTGTGAAAAATTCTTCTTCAATATAATCACAACCTGGTGTAACATCTCTTTGAGTATCTGTATAATGAGCAGTGATTCCCATAACAATATTGCCTTTCCAATTTCTAACGACCATTGGATTGCTTACAAGATCTGCGCATAAAACTGGAAATTTTCCAACCTCTCCTTCCGGTAAACCCTGGAAATGTTTATATGTAAAAATTTGAGAATCAAGTGTATAAATTAAATGAGGTTTAATTCCTGATCGGTATAGAACTCTATATGCAGAATCGACACATGCGATGAAGTACCGATTCTGATTATTTTTTATCCAGGGTAATGATTGCCTTAAGCTTGGTCCGCTAGATACCAACAGAGCATTTTCACCAGTTGATTGATTAAATAATGCATTTACAGGGATGGCGTTTTTATATGTGTTTAAATTAACTAATCCATTTAATATCCATTTTGCTTCAAATTCAAGTCTAGTTAATAAATCTGACAATCTTATTGAAAATAAGCTTTTAAATTTATCTTCCATTTGATTATAAAATTCACTAGAAAGTTGGTAACTTCTTGAATGTACAAGTATTCTGTAACCGAGCATACTTTCAAGATTGCTTTTATTTACAAAGTCTGCTAATTGATTTATATTTTCATCAGTAACTACGGTAGTATTTTCATATAAATTAGCAATGTTTTTTTTTATTCCTGAATATAATACGGAGTCTGATTCAAAAACAAGAATGTCACCACCGTTATTTTTTTGCTGATTTTTTAAAAGCTCAATGAGCTTGATACAGCCTGCTCCGATTACAACCGCAATTAATCCTTTTTTAAGTATAAAATTACCTAAAATTCTAAGAGCTTCTTTTTCAGGATCCCTTTCACTCACAAAAGGTTGAAACTGCTCATTTTTTAACTTTTCAACCCGATAACGGATATAATATTGCCCATCTCTAAGGCTGATTTCATAGTCAGCTGTAGAACCGTGAATTAACCAGGCATTTTTATCCATATATGACAGGGCTTCCATTTGGACATTGTCGGACAAGTATATTCTATAGGAGACTTCTCATAAATTATTTGCTTTCATTACCTGATCATCAGCATTTAAAAAAATTATTATATGTTTATTAAAGAATTAGAAATATCAGGATTTAAATCTTTTGGAGAGAAAACAAAAATTGAATTTAGTTCAAAAATTACCGGAATTGTTGGACCAAATGGATGCGGTAAATCGAATATTCTTGATGCTATAAAATGGGTTCTCGGTGAAAAATCAGTCAAATCCATGCGTGGCGACAAAATGGAAGATGTTATCTTTTCTGGAACAGAACATAAAAAACCCTCAGGGTTTGCTCAAGTTGATTTACTGCTTGATAATACTGAAAAAATATTACCAATTGAATTTCATGAAGTAAAAATAACCAGAAAACTCTTTAGAGACGGACAAAGTCAGTTTTATCTTAATGATAGCAGGGTTTCCAGAAAAGAGGTTGAAGAGATACTAATGGATACAGGGCTAGGTAAAGCTAGTTATTCATTTATGCAGCAGGGGCAAATGGATATGATTTTATCCAGTAAACCGGAAGATCGCAGGTTAATATTTGAAGAAGCAGCTGGAATTTCCCGCTATAAAAGTCAAAAAGAAGAAGCTGAAAAAAAACTAGAACAAACGGAATTTAATATCACGAGATTAAAAGATATTATTTCAGAACTCGAACGTGAACTCAAAATAAAAAAAAGTCAATCTGATAAAACCAGGATTTTTCAAGAGTTGGATGAAAAAAGAAAAATTCATGATCAAAAAATATTGTTAACAACCATAACAGACATGGATGATAATCTTCTTAAACTTCAGGAAAAACTTAAAAAAATTATAAATGAAAGGGAAAAAAGCAGGCAACGAGTCATTCAAGTTGAAGAACAAATTATTAACCTGGACTCTGAAAAACAAAAAATAATAAATGAAATGCACCAAAAAGATATTGCTCATCAGCTTAATGTTGAAAAGATCTTGCACCATGAAAAAAATATTGAACTTAATAATCAAAAAAGAAAACAAGTTTCAGAGGAATTAAAAGTAATTAAAGAGCACGTTGATAATGTAAATAACCGAATACTCGAATTAAAAAAACAGTTAAATGACCAAAAGCAATTGTATCTGGAACTAAATCATCAATTTGGCGATACCGAAAAAACAATTAAAGATACGAATAATCGAATAATTAAACTGAACATAGATATTGAAAAAATACAGACATCCCAAAAACAAATGCTTAAAGATGTCGATTTAAAAAGAGAAAATCTTAAAAGCTTAAGAAAAAACCAAGAAGTAATCATTCAAAATCTTTTGGAATTTTTAAAAAGAGAAAAAGAACAATGGCATAAAACTCTAGGAGATATTGAGTCTCAAAAATCAGATTTTAAAAAAGAAATTAATGAATTTTCATTATCAATATCAAAAGCACTCGAAGAAGTCAATGCTAAACCAGAAAGTGCAAAACATGTCTTATCGGAACTCAGTAAAAGCTTAAAATCATCTCAATGGATATCGACAGTTGACAAACTCAGTAATCTCGAAAAAAAATTCTGGAATCTTTTATTTGAAAAAGGCGGAATACATTCTCAAAAAGAAGATTTTGATGAAAAAATAACTGCCGATGAAAATCAAATAGAAGAATTTGAAACTAAAATTATCGAATTAACACATCAACTCAACTCTAAAAAAGATGAAATAAATACTTTATCATCTAAAAGAGATTCTATGATCGGTGATTTGAAAACTTTTGAAGTACAAAAAATCAATGTAAATGAAAAAGAAAAATATATATCTCAGCAGTTGTATAATGAAGATGCAAGTTTAGTTTATTTTTCTGAAAGATATTCTTTAATTGAAAGTGAGTTATTAAATATTAATCTCCAAGAAAAAAACCTAAACAAAGAGGTTCAGGGATTAAAAAATAGTCTAGTTTTAGAGCAAAATAAAATTGAAAACTATAAAAATACAATTAAAAAACTTGATGATAAAAAGGACAAACTTTTAGAGCAAATTAAAAAAGAAAATAATTCATCACGTGAAGAGTTCGAAGGTACAAATGAGCTTGAAGTAAAAATTGGAACCATCATTGGTAGCAGAGAAGCTCTTTTGATGGATATTTATAATAATTATAATATTACATTAGATGAATTAAAAGAAAAATTCTCAATTAAAAAAATTGATCTCAAAATCGAAAAAGAAAAGTTAGCCGAAATTCAAAGGGAGATGAAAAATCTTGGTATTATCAATCCCCTTGCCATTGAGGAATTAAATACAATTCAAAGTTTATATGATCATAATTCAGATCAGGTTAATGATATTATTACCGCTCGAAAAGATATTTTGACTGTAATTGAAGAAATTCAAGGCAAATCAGAAAAAATATTTATGGATTCTTTTATACAAATTGGTGAAAATTTTAAAAAAACCTTTCAAAAACTATTTAAAGGAGGTGATGTATCTCTAAAACTTACAGAAGAAAATAAACCTTTAGAAAGTGGTATTGAAATACAGGTGCAACCTCCAGGTAAAAGAGCTAGATCACTTAGATTACTTTCCGGTGGAGAAAAAGCTCTTACAGCTATTGCCTTAATGTTTGGTGTTTATATGCTAAAGTCATCGCCTTTTTGTGTTCTTGATGAAATTGATGCGCCACTTGACGATCAAAATGTCGGAAGATTTTTAATTTTATTGGATGATTTTATTAAAAATACTCAGTTTCTATTGATTACTCATAATAAAAAAACAATGGCAAAGGCTGACACCCTTTTTGGTGTTACAATGGATGAACCAGGTATTAGTAAACTTCTTAGTGTTGAAATAAAAGCTGGATAACAGAATAAATAATAGATTATTGTAAAAATGCCGAAACTTCATATTGAAAATTTTTGATAACTTGTCTTACTTTTGGATACATTCGAATACTTCCTGTAATTAAATGTCTACATTTATCATTTGTAAGTTTTTCAATCAATGAATCATGAGTTAAAATTTTTATTGAAGATATATTTTTAAAATCTTTACTTTCATAATAACCAGGTTCCTCTATTGGATATAAATAAATATCAATTTGACATCTTTCATTTTTTAAGGATTTAATCAAGTCAATTATTTCAATTATATTACGTTCTCGCATCATATTTAAATATATCTGCCATTTTCCAGGATTTTGGTTTATCCAAAATAGCAATTCTTTAAATGCAATTTTATTATGAGCGCTATCAAAAATAATATACGGATTATTGGAAAGTATTTCGAGTCTGCCTTTAATACTATCGTTTATATCAGGAATATTTTTTTTAAAAAAATCTTCATAAATCCATTTAATAAATAATAAATTATTTTTATTATAAAATAAATTATTATCAGGCAAAAAATATTTGATTTTTGTATTTTGATCAAGGCAGACTTTGTCAAGACAGTTTCTGACTGCAACATTATCTACATAGGCATAAACAGGTGTATTTTTTTTAATTATTCCACCCTTCTCCATTGTTATTTTTTCTATTGTATCACCCAAAATATTTTGATGATCCATACCAATGGGTGTTATAATACAAAATTCGGGAGAAATTGTATTTGTCGAGTCAAGCCTTCCTCCAAGACCAGTTTCAAAAACAGCCCATTCTACCTTTTTATGTTTAAAGTATAACATCGAAATTACAGTTAGTGCATCAAAAAAACTTATGTCTTTAATTGATTTTATTTCTTTAATTGAATTCCACAGCTGTAGAAATTCCTCGTTTGAAATATATTCAAATTGATGATTATACTGTATTCCAATCCTTTCATTTATTTTTTCAAAATGCGGCGATGTATACAATCCGGTTTTGCATGAATTGCCTAGAGCTCGAGCCATTAAAGTTGCTGCGCTTCCTTTTCCGGAAGTGCCAGCGATGTGAATTGTTTTATATTCTTTTTGCGGATTGTTCAATTCATTTAAAAATATTTTTAATGGATTTGGATCATAAATATAACTTTCTCCAAATCTTCTTGATTTCTCGTAATTTTTACTTGAAAAGAAATTGATAAAATCGGTAAATTCCAAGTCATATTCTTTATTCATATTTTATATCATAAGTTATTTCTGCTGTTTTTCTTAACATCTCCGAAACACCACAATATTTAGTTTGTGATAACTCAACAGCCCTTGAAACTTTTTCATGATCAAGTTCTCCAGAAAAATAATATATAATATGTATAGTTTTAAAAACCATTGGATGCTCTTCGGTTTGTTCTGCACTAACGTCAATACGAAATGTTTCTGGAAATTGTCTCATTTTTTTTAAAATTGAAATTACATCCATTGCAGAGCATCCGCCTATACCGTGTAATAAGAATTCCTTTGGTCTTGCTGCTAAATTTTCGCCGCCATTTTCTTCCGAGGCATCCATATAGATCTCATGCCCTGTACCGGATTTTGCTTTAAATTTCATTTTACCATTCCATTCAATTTTTGAATTCATTTGATTACCTCGCTTTTAAGCTAAAATTTATTTTAAAATTGCTTTTAATGGTTTGTTTTGAAAACCAATTTCAATTTTATCACCGATATGAAGTTTTAATTTTTTTTGCCCACCATCTATATAAATATATCCTTCAATCATACTTATGATAATTTTTAGCTTATCATTTTCTGTTACCATTCCCTTTAGCAGAGTATCTTTTTCTGGTCGATATATTTCACGTATGATAAATCCAAATTGTTTTTCACCTTTTTTATTATATTGCGGAAATACTTCCCCGCCTGATGAAGCATATGCCGCAGTCGATCCCATTGCTGTGGATATCCATATTCCTGAAGACTTTTGGTGATATAAATTATCGTTAAAACTAAGTATATATCTAGTTGTAGTTGCAGGGTTTTTATCTACAATTAAAATATCATTAATAATGGGAATATTAATATCTTCATTATTAATTTTTAATTTTAAGCGGTTTAATTCGGTTATGTCAGGTTTACCAATTAAAATTTCCTCAATTTCGGAAATTATATCCTGGGACTTATCAAACAAATTAAATTTACAATAATGTCCGATGCTATAATCCGGAGCTGAATTAATTCCAATCATTAAAGCTTCTTTAACATAATGCGATGCAAATATAAATGTACCGTCTCCCCCCAATGCAATAAAAATATTATCACTATTGATTTTTGGCATAACTTTATCTCCCCTGCAGTGAAAAATAACAGGAGTTTTAAGTGATTTCATTTTTTTTTGAATAATTTTTACAGATTCATGATGTTCTTCATGCGCCATTATCAGGGAGTCATACATTTTTTTATTATTTTTTTTAACATGACTTTTCTCAATGAGTTTTTCATACATTTCAAATGTACTTTTTTTATAGAGAACAATTATTTTTGAATAATTCATAATTTTTATGTGAGAACAAGATTAAGCATTTTTTCCGTAGCGAGAACTGCTGCCATGGTTTGATCACATTCAATTCCGCGTGTCGCTAGCGTTTCGTTATTTTTATTCAGCCAGGTTATTTTACATTCTACAAGAGCAGATGTTTGCCCCCCTGGCGGAATTCTTACCTCATAGTCCTTTAATGTTGGTAGCTCTATATTATTTTCTTTTGCCCAGTTTCGAATAGCATTCATAAATGCATCATATCCCCCATCACCACTACCCGTTATTTTAAATTCATTGTTTTTATAACAAATTTTTAACGAGCATACCGGCATAATTTCCATTCCGGATGTAATGACAACATTTGTTAATTTAATAATATCATGTCCTGGTATTTTTAAAATATCACTAATTAAAAAAGGTAAATCTTCCAAGGTTACTTTTTTCTTTTTATCGCCTAACGATTTAATTTTATCTAAAACTTTTTTGTGATTTTCTTCGGTTAATTCAATTCCAAGTTCTTTTAAATTTTGATCAAGTGAAGCTTTACCTGACATTTTACCAAGCGCATATGATCTTTTTCTGTCAAATCTACCCGGCATTAATCTACTTTCATACAATCCTGCTTTTTTATCGCCATCAGCATGAATACCAGCTGTCTGAGTAAAAACATCCTCACCAACAATTGGTGCATTGTCAGCCATTCTTTTACCGGAAAAAGTTTCAACAACTCTTGAGATAAGATAAAGATAATTTTCAGATAAATTTGTTTTAATATTCAAGTGATCGTGCAATGATGCTGCTACTTCGGCAAGTGATGCATTACCAGTTCGTTCGCCCAGGCAATTCACTGTACAATGAATTCCGGATGCGCCGGCTCGAACAGCTTCAAGTGTGTTGATGGTCCCGAGACCATAATCATTATGAGCGTGAAAATCAAAATGAGTATCAGGATACTTTACTGATAAATCAGTAAAAAAACTAAATACCTGTAGTGGGTATAATATTCCCAGAGTATCCGGAAGCATGATTCGTTTTACCTTATTTTTATTAAGATGATTGATTAAATCATAAACATATTCTGTTGATTCAATATAACCGTTTGACCAGTCTTCAAGGTAAACGTTAACGTTTATTTTCTTTTTTTTAGCATACTCAATGGTGCGTGAAATATCATTAAAATGCTCTTCCGGTTTTTTTTTCAACTGATATTTTAAATGTTTTATACTTCCTTTTGTTAAAAGATTAAGTACTTTTCCACCTACATCAGAAATCCAGTCAACGGATTTATTTGTATCGACATAACCAAGTATTTCTATATTGTTAATATAATTATTTTGTTTAGCCCATTTTAATATTTTACCGGTACTTTCTTTTTCACCAGGTGAAACTAATGCTGATGCAATTTCAATACGATCAATTTTTACTTTTTCAAGTAAAATCCTTGCGATTTGCATTTTTTCAGACGGAGAAAATGCTACGTTATTGGTTTGTTCACCGTCGCGTAGCGTAGTATCCATGATTTCAGGAATTTTCTTTTTCATATTTCCTTATACTATGTATTTATAAAACTTCTCATTATACCAAGTTATCAATAATTAAATATCTTTGTAATATGAATAAAAAATAGATACTAACACGAGGGTCAACTTTTATTTAATTTATAGTTGACATAATGTATTAAACACTATACGTGTGTATAGTTACTGTATAGACAGTATTGTATTCCGTTTCTAACCAGAAACGACTATGAAAGTTAAAACAAATTGGTTAGAGTCCAACAATATTGTTGGTGATAAAAACGGGATTTTTGAAAATAAAGGCGCTGATGTTAAAAATAAGCAATTAAAAGCTGAGTTTTACATCATTAAAAAACAAAAAAAAGCCTCTGAAAACTTCTCAATGATGTTAATTAATGAATTTAATGGATTGAGAATTACTGATTCACGGAATAAATCAATAAAATCTTTTTTAGATAAAAATAAAAAAGAAGAATCAACTAGCAACAATAAAAGTGTTAGTGAAAGTGATTTAAAAGCCGTTAATTTTTTAAATGGGTACTGGGCATAGAAAATATGCCTGGTACTTTTATTACCCAGATTCCCATTATCCAGAAAAATATGACATTAACACCGAATAAATAAAACCAGACAGTAAATGTAGCCTCTGGCGTAGCAGAAATTCTTGAGGGTTTTAGTATATTTAAAATATAAAAAATAGTGACAATCAATAATCCTGATGAAAAACATAGTTTAGCCAGGTAACGATGGTCAAATTTCATTAATATTTTAAATATCCCGGGAATGAACATAATTATAAAACCAATTAAAAAAATTAAAAAATCATTTGTAGCGATAGTATGCTGATTCATCTCATCATTAATTAATATTTTATATGAGCGCCATCCAATACCTGTTAATATAATAGAGTAACCGATTAGAACAAAATATATTATTTCTTTAAAATTGAAAAGCTTTAATCGCATGAATAATTTCAATAATAATACATTATAAATAAAATATAATCCTGATATTACAATAATTAAATACGATTTAATATATCCAAGGGCATTTATGGTTTTTTGAATCATTTATCTGTCATATTTAATTAAATGTTCATATGATCAATTTTTTTATTTGACTTTGCATATGCCAAATGTCGAGTATATACTATGAAAAAATTTAAAACTGCCATTATTTCTGCGATTTTTAATTTTCTGGTAATAAATGGATATCTAGCGGCAAGCGACTTTAAGACGCCTAAATTAACAGAACACGCGCAAGACTTAATCGAAACTTTAAAGATTGGCCCTCTTGAAGAACGAATTCGAGCAATTGAAGAATGTGGAATTAACGGATACATTCCTTGCTACTACACTTTAGTCAGCCTGTTAAATGATCCTGCCCCTGTTATTCGCAAAAAAAGCGCAATTTCATTAGGTTTATTGAGAAATAAAAATGCAATACCTCATCTTGAAAAAGCCATGGAATCTGAAAAAGATGAATCTGTTCAGATTGATATCATTCGATCTTTATGGTTTTTTAAAAACAAGGAATCTGCAGTTTTTGCTGAAAAATATTTATCCAGCAATTCTGAAAAATTAAGATTTATAGCAGCAAAAGTTTTAACGACAGTAACCGACGATTCTCTGTATGATAAAATCGGTGAAAGGTTAAAAGTTGAAAATTCTGATATTGTTAAAGTAATGCTCTTGCATGCTTCTTTAAAAATTAAAAAAACCTCTGCAAATGTTACAGAGCTGATTAAATATTTTTACTCAACTCAAACAAATGTTCGCTTGTATGCTGCAAGAGCAGCCGGAGATTTAAAAATTAAAGAGGCATTATTAGATTTAAAAAAAGCATTGATACTTGAACCTGATGTTGAAACAAGATTTGAATTTCATAAAGCCTACAATGAAACTTTTATAAATTAAATAATACACACAATCAGCTTTAGTTTAAATTTATGGACTTAAATTTAAACTAAAGCTTGGTTTTTTAATATCTCGGCATAGTTGGATCAATTCGGTCTGCCCACTTTTCAACTCCACCTTTTAAGCTTCTCACCTTTTTATAACCCCACCCGTGAAGTAACCTTACAGCATCTAATGAACGAGAACCAACTTTACATATGGTTACGATTTCTTCGTCCATCGGTATTTGATTTAAAAAATCCGCAAGTTTTGCAAGCGGAACTACATGTGAATTCTCTATCATACAAATTTCTGTTTCTTCAGGTGTTCTTACATCAAGAAGAAATAATTTTTTACCAGAGTCAATTTCCGCTTTTAATTCCTCAGCACTGACTTCAAGTTTTGGATCGAAATTGCCTGGCGCTACTCCATGAATAGATACGCCGCAAAAATGCTCATAATCGATCAGTTCATGAATGATACGTTTAGATGAACATACAGGACAATCAGGATCTTTTTTAATTTTCAGCTCTCTAAATTTCATTGCCAGTGCATCAAATGTCAAAAGTCGACCAATCAAAGGTTTACCTTCGCCAATGATTAATTTGATAGCTTCAGTAGCCTGCATTATACCAATAATACCAGGTAAAATACCAAGTACACCGCCCTCTGCGCAAGATGGTACCATGCCCGCTGGTGGCGGATCTGGATAAAGGCATCGGTAGCAAGGGCCTTCTGGATGTCCAAAAACAGTTGCCTGACCATCAAATCGAAAAACAGAACCAAAGACGTTCATTTTACCGGTCAAAACACATAGATCATTTACAAGATATCTGGTAGGAAAATTATCTGTACCATCTATAATTATACCAAAATCTTTTGATATTTCCATGGCATTTTCAGATGTAAATGGAGTATTAAAAGTAGTGATTTTTATATGAGGATTAATTTTTAACAATTTTTCTTTGGCAGTTTCAGCTTTAGATTTTCCAACATCATCCGTATTGTAAATGATTTGTCGCTGTAAATTTGAAAAATCAACAGTATCAAAATCTACAATACCAATATGGCCAACTCCCGCAGCGGCAAGATAAAGGCCAAGGGGCGATCCTAGCCCGCCTGCGCCGATAAGAAGAACGGAACTTTCTTTTAGCTTTTTCTGCCCCTTCATTCCGACTTCCGGCATAATTAAATGTCTGGAATATCTTTTTATTTCGTCATTTGTTAGTTTTGTATTTGATTTTTGCATTTTATCCTCATCTTATTGTTCATTTTTTATAATATAATTCATAATAACTTGCCTGCCAATATAACATTTAATTTCAATGATCTTAATTTAAAAAAGGATCCTTGATATTTTTAGCAAAATACGAAAATATTCCGCCATTGTATAATAAGGCTTCTCTCCAAACTATTTCCGGATTAGAATGAAATATCATTTCTTTTTGTGCAGGCATAACCATCCATGTTTTTGCTTCTAACTCAGATTCAAGCTGTCCAGGTGCCCATCCTGCATAACCATGATAAATATGATAAGGGAGATTTTCTTCAGCCAATATCTCTATAAGTTCTATCGATGTGCCAAGAAATACATCAGGAATGATTTCTTCACCAAATCCGCTGTGCAACCGCGAGTTATACAATATAAACAAAATTTCCTCTCGAACTGGCCCGCCCCTGTAAACTTTAAACAATTCGCCTTTCTTTATAACTTCAGGCATTTGATCAAGATATTTGATTTCTTCAAGTTGATTTACAACTAAACCAAAAGCACCCTCTTCATTATGTTCAACAATAAATATTACCGACTCGTTAAAACTTTTTTCTTTTAATGTTGAATTAGAAATTAAAAAAAAACCTTTTAAGAAATCCATTATTATAAATTAGCTTTTCAACCATTTAACCAGTTCAGTAGTCGATAGCAATTTGTTGAAAAATAAAAACATAGTATATTTATATTAAATAAAATATAAAATTAATTTTATTTTTAATCTTTAGGTTAAATAACCTTTTTTTGTCATAATTTCTTTTGATGATTCTACACTGTGAGCGCTCTTATCAAGGGCCTTTTTTTCATCAGGATTTAAATTGATTTCAATGACCTTTTCAACACCGTTTCCACCGAGAATAACCGGTATGCAAATAAATATATCTTTATGCCCATATTCACCGTTTACAAAAGCAGCAGCTGAAAAAATTCTGCGTTGGTCACTTAATATGCTTTCTGCCATCGTAATTGCTCCAACAGCCGGAGCATAAAATGCTGAACCTGTTTTAAGTAAATTTACGATCTCAGCCCCTCCATTTCGTGTTCTCTCAACCATTTTATCAACCTTTTCCTTGGTTATACCAGGAAAATCAAGAAGAGGTATACCGCCAACATAGGTATAACGAATCAAAGGAACCATATCGTCTCCATGACCTCCCAGAACAAATGTACGTATGTCATATGGACTTACACCTGTTTCCATTGAAATAAAAGTTCTTAACCTTGAAGAGTCAAGAATTCCTGACATTCCAACCACTTTATTTTTCTCAAAACCTGAAATCATAGCAAACTGATACACCATTGCATCTAGCGGGTTTGATATTACAATTACAACAGAATCAGGTGCGTGTTTTTTTACATTTAAAGCAACATCCTTCATAATTTTAGCGTTAATATCAAGCAGATCATCTCGGCTCATTCCTGGTAATCTGGGTTTTCCAGCTGTTATAATAACAATATCACTTCCATCGATATCTTTATAGTCATTTGTACCGCTGACCTGTGTATGAATATTTTGCGCTGCAAAGGATTGCATTATATCAAGAGCTTTCCCCTGTGGAAGACCTGGTACTACATCAAATAAGACAACGTCTCCCAGCCCTTTTTGAGCTGCCATCAGGGCAAGGTTACCTCCGATGTTACCTGCGCCAATAAGTGATATTTTCTTTCTATTAAAACGTTTTTTCATTTTTTCTCCTGCGATGCATTAATATTTATATATTTTAATGAATATATGAATATAAAATTCCCTCAATAATATTATTTAACATCACAATGCAAAATGTTTTAAACAAACTGTCAACTATTAACCCCTGGTTTTAAAAAAGCGCAAAAAATGCCGATGATTGCTTGAACCATATTTTTATAGTAAAAGATAGGTTGTTACCAGTAATAGAGTCTGTTTTTTAATTTTCTTTGTTTTTTCAGCTGATTTAAGATTTTATTCAATAAAATCTTAAAAATATAAATAAAATTGTTTACAAGTAATGATTTTAAATATAACATTTCTTAATTAATAATGAATATTCATTAATTTTATGATAATTTTAAATTACAGTATAAACAAGTTACGGCTAATAGAACATACGTTCTACGTAACGAAAATAAAACTGTAAATATTTTATAATAAAATTTTTAATAAGTAATTATTAAATTAAGGAGAATATGTGAAAAATCTTTTCAAACTAAAAAAAGAATTAAATTTAGGAATGTTAATGGCATTAACATTGGTGTATTCAAGCTCCCGTTTACTGGCAACAGAAGCCCGTTCCGCAGGCATGGGTATTTCCACTGCCAATGAAAACACATGGGCAACTGAAGGGCAATTACCGTACATCTACAGTAACCCGGCGGCGATTGGCAACTTTGGACCAATGATTTATGGCGAATATGGCGCAATCGGCGGATTAGGTAAAGGCGGTATAATCCTTCAACCTACGTCAGCTTTAAATGTTGGTATTTTTGTTGGCCATACAGCAGATACAGCCGGTATTACCAAAATACATACTGCGTTTACTAGTTTTGCTCCCACTAATTTAGGAGTTCCATCAGTTTTTTCGCTCATAGGAATTAATGCTGGATTAACCAATCAGAATGCTTCATTAATAGGAGAATACAATTTAGGTAAATTTATTTTGGGAGCAGGATTTTCTTACGCTAGAGCAGCTAAGACTGCCACTTCAAAAGATACAAATACTAAACAAGATATAACTGTTAATGTATCAGACATTGTTTTAAAACCCGTTATCGGTTTTATTTTTGATGCGAATAAACTAAAGTTTGATGGTTCAATTGCATACCGTATTAACGGTGTTGATGATTCAAATACTTTTAAAGACGCTATAAACAATATTGATCAAAAAGAAACATATAAAAATAATGGTTTGGGAGATATCGTAAGTGATTTTCAAGCTATTTTTGAAGCAGGTCACAATACACTTCATGCAACAGTGGGTTTTGACTATTTAGACAGAAATTCAAAGTACGACTTTTCCTTCACATCTGCAGCTGGAACTTTCACAAATGAAGTAAATTACTTTGAGTCTGGTTATAAAATTAAAGCCGGAATTTCGGATGAATTAAAAATAAGCAATGATGTTTTAGCATTTGCAGGAGTTGGTTTTAGCATGGAAAACATAACCACTTCAACACCTTCATTTAAAAGTGTATTAAATAGTGGTACACCAACTACAGGCTATATGGGTGCATTTCAAAAAAGTACAGATACTAGAATTTTAGTACCAGTATTTTTAGGTATGGAAGCCAGCTTGAGCGAAAAATGGCAAGGTCGTTTTGGAGTTAAAGCAAATTTATTTGATATAAAACCTGCAATTGCATATACTTCAACTGTTGTAACACCTGGGGCAACTTCTGGCACCAGTATAACCACCAAAGCAGAAACATGGAACGATTCTGCACCTAGATTTGCAACTGGAATTACATTTAAAATTTCAAATTTAGCCGCAGACTGGAATGTAAGTGTTCCACTTTTTACATCGGGACCATTTATTGTAAGTGGTAATGCAATTCCTGCTGGCATGGCCACAGATTTTGCGGTATCGTATAAATTTGGCGAAAACTCTGGAAAAACAACAATTAAAAAAGATGACATTCGATAATTAAACTTTTTTTAATTACCGTCTAATGACTCTTATTGTAATTACAATAAGATGTTGTTAGACGGTTTTTTTAATTGACATATAAAATTCTGTACATAAAACAACTTACATAAAATGAAACTATCCATTCAAATTTCAAAAGAGGATTCTTTAATTTTTCAATTATTTTCAATATCACTTTCAAAACAAATTAAAAACCAAAAACTTTTTATGTGGATATTTGGAGCCATATTAAATTATTCCATTTACATTATCATTTCCCAGATATATCACAAATATTTGTTTTCCAGCTTTGTTTTTGTTTCATGCATTAGTTTATCGTGGATTTTGGCATATCCTTTTTACTGGAAATTTGTTATTAAAAGAAGATTAAAAAAAATGCTTCGCGAAAGACTAGAAAAAGATAACGATGAACAATATACCATTTCATTTAATAAAAATAATATATCCGTATTGGCTAAAACTAATCAATCTACCATCAATTACAACACTTTATATTCTCTGGTAGAGACCCCGAAATACTTTTATTTGTTTATAAATAAATTTTCTGCTTTTATTGTTCCTGAAAACCAAATGTCTGAAAAAGAAAAACTTGCCTTTCTTTCTATAATTCATAAAAATAATATCAGAGTTGTAGATCAAAAAAAATGGAAATGGAGTTTTTTTATAAATTCAATAAATTAACATTTAAATTTAAAATAAAATCCAATGGTTATTTTTTAAGTTTCAATTTTCTTGACATGCGGTCTCGTCTTTACATCATTTTTAGTAATGAGTGAACAAAGCTTCTACGATACCGTCATCATTGGCGCAGGACCTGCCGGTCTTGCCGTTGCCAATCGATTACAAAAAGATAACATAAACTGTCTTGTTGTAGAAAGAAAATTTATTGGTTACAACATTTCACGATTTCCGGTTGGTATGACTTTTTTTTCAAGCCGAGAATTACTTGAAATCGACAACTTTGCCTTAACCATTCCCGATGAAAAACCAAATCGCGAACAATACATGTCTTATTTATTTCATTTTGCATCTAAACGAAAAATAAACATTGTAGATAATACAGAAGTCCTCTCATTAAAAAAAGCAAATGATATTTTCAAAATAAGTATTCAACAAAATAACAAGAGTTTAAATACCAGTTCTGCAAAAACAGTGGTCTGCGCTTGTGGAGCATTTGACGAACCGCAGCAATTAAACGTACCTGCCGAAAACCTGTCGCATGTTAGTCATTTTTTTAACGAGGTTTATCGCTATATTGGTCATTCAGTTATGATTGTCGGTTCAGGAAATTCTGCTGTTGAAGCGGCATTAAAATTACACCGAGTCGGCGCCAGAGTAAATGTTTCTTATCGAAAACCAGCGCTCAATTCAAACAAGATTAAATACTGGATATACCCAGATATTGAAAAAAGATTTACAACTCATGAAATTGGACATTTTCCTTCTACGAAGGTAAAAAAAATTGAACCAGGAAAACTCATTTTAGAGAAGACGTTAGAAACGTCAAACAAAACAGATCGTAGCCACTTGAAAGATATTGAACTACAGGCTGATTTTGTGCTTGCCCTCACCGGTTACAACCCCCCAATAGCTTTTTTAAAAGACATGGGTATTCAAATCAATGATTTAAATTATGTTCCAACTTATAATCCAGATACTCTGGAAACAAACGTAGAAGGGTTATTTATAGCCGGCGTCATTACGGGCGGTAACATAAGCGGTAAGGTATTTATTGAAAACTCTCGTCATCATGGCGATTTAATCGTTGGTCAAATACATAAAATTTTAAAGGAAGGTTAATATGGCAGATAATTCATTTGACATTGTTTCAGAAATCAATCATCAGGAGTTGATCAACGCAATTGATCAAACAAAACGTGAATTGCAAACAAGATTTGATTTTAAAGGTTCAAATGCAAACGTAGAATCTACGAAAGATGAAGTTACTTTAACCGCTGAAGATGATTCCAAGTTAACTCAACTTAAAGATATTTTTCATAGCAAACTCATCAAACGCGGAATTTCTTTAAAAGCTCTTACCTATCAAACTCAGGAAAAAGCAGCGGGGGCAACTGCTCGTCAAAAAGCAAAAATTGTGGCAGGTCTAGACCAGGAAAATATCAAAACAATCAACCGTTTAATTAAAGATTCTGCTCTTAAAGTAAAAACTCAGCAGATGGATCAAAAAATTCGCGTAACATCAAGCTCAAAAAATACCCTTCAAGAAGTTATGCAATTATTAAAAGAAAGTAAAGACATTACCATTCCCTTGCAGTTTAATAATTACAGATGATGTCAAAGCTTTTAGAAAGCTATCCGGTAAAAATTTTAAATAATAATCATTTTAATAGACCAATTTTAACGTTAAATTATTAATGATAATGAATTTAATTATATTTTAAACTGCATGGTATAAATAAATTTAAATTAATTATTTTCAGCAGATTGTTGTCTAAGGAATGAATCAATAAAGGGGTCAAAAGCGCCATTCATTACGCCATGAACGTCGGCGGTTTCATAATCAGTCCGTAAATCTTTAACCATATTATAAGGGTGAAATACATAGGAACGAATCTGGTTGCCCCATGAAATATCTTTTTTCTCGCCAGATTTAGAGGCAATTTCCTTTTGTTTTTCTTCCTGGGCAAGTTCATAAAGGCGTGCTTTTAACATTTTCATGGCGGTTGACTTGTTTTTAGTCTGGCTTCTTTCATTTTGACAGGCAACAACAATTCCTGTCGGGTTATGTGTAATCCGAACGGCTGAATCGGTTTTGTTGATGTGCTGACCGCCGGAACCGCTGGAACGATAGGTATCTATGCGAAGATCTTTTTCATTGATGTCAACTTCAACATCGTCAGAAATTTCAGGAGAAACATGAACCGAAACAAAGGATGTATGTCTTCGTTTATTTGAATCAAATGGTGAAATTCTAACCAGACGATGAACTCCATTTTCAGCTTTTAAAAACCCATAGGCGTTTTCGCCTTGAATGTACAAAGTTACGTTTTTAATACCGGCTTCTTCACCGGCTTGATAGTCAATAATGTCTACTTTAAATCCCTTGTTTTCGCCCCATCGGGAATATGCCCGAAATAACATATCCGCCCAGTCATGAGATTCTGTTCCGCCGGCACCGGGATGTATATTTAAAAAAGCATTTTTAAGATCGTCCGGTCCGGTTAAAAGACTCTCTAAATCCAGTGCGTTAAACATTTCATCAGCTTCGGTAGCTTTTTTCAATAAATCCGGCAGTAAAGATTCTTCTTTTTCCATGATGCCAATTTCAGTGTATTCCATTAAATCATGAACTGTGCTTTTTATTTTTGTCCATCCATCAAGTTTACGTTCAATCGATGATATTTGCATTTGAATAACGCGAACCTCGTCAATTTTTTTATCATCTCCCCATAATTTGGGATTTTCAAGTTTTCTTTTAAGGTCACTTAACATAGTTTCCTGACCAGGTAAATTTAGACCGTTAAACCTGTTATCGATTTTACTTTTAAGGTTATTTAACTGTCCGAGGAATTCTTTTAAATTTTCAGCTTTCACGATTTTTAAAGCAAAAAACAATATTTAAAGTCGGTGTAAATCAAATTAAAGTTGAGTTTTGTGGAATTGTATTTTGTTTGTTTACGAGATTATTAAGGTTTAATTGCAGCATTTCGATGGTTTTATCATCATCAAGTACATTGGCAAGATTTTTTCTATCCTGATACATTGCCTGTTTTATTCTTGCTAATACTTCACGGGCTTGACTCGATATTTCCTTAACCTGATAAATATTTTCTTCCCATTCTGTAATCAATGAATCCAGTCTTCGCATTTTTTTTTCAATTCTTGCCTGTTTTAGTATATATTCTTTTTCGATAACTCGTATTTCCAAACGTTGCGATTTTACCAGTTCTTGAATTTGTTTTTCATGTTCTTGAAACATTAAATTCATTGCTTTTCGATACCTTACAGTTGCCTGCATCTCGCCGTCGAAAAATCCTTTTTGTCTTGATTTTTTTAATTTTTTTCTTAATTTAACAATCATTTTCTAATACCTGGAATTTTATATTTATAAATATACTCCTTTTCATTAAAGTTGTCAAAATATTAACCTTCACTTGTAACTTTGTTTTTTTCAAGCTTATATACGTAATTTATAGACGTAGATCAAAATTTAACGTCTGTAATCGTATAACGCTAAAAAATTATTTATGACATTATTAATAGCCATTTTTTAATTAATTGACAACACATAAACCTATTTTATTTTTGAAGTTATGGAAGATCGTAATCTCAAGAATGACTGGACAATCGTTAAAGGAAAGTTATTTACTCCAAAACAAAATTTTTATGGTCTAATGATCATTTTTTATGACAATAATAGAAATGTGGTAGATAATGTAAATTTAGTATTTTCGATGTATTCAGAAACTCATGATATTGAACTAACGGATAGCTGGATTAAGTTTGAAAAAACAATACAAGATATGATCTTTGGTGCAAACTTCTCTCAATCTTTTACGATGACAGCTATAGATAAATTAAAAGCTGACACCAATTCAAATTTGTTTGCAAGTGAATTAAAAACAAGTTTAAACAAGCAAGATATAACCGCCATCAATACATTATTTAAACATATATTTTCTAAAATAATAAATGATGAAAAAATCGTTATTGACTGTGCTTTTGAAGAAATTTCACATAAAGAATTAATTGATGGAAGAATTAGAGAAGATGTAAACACAATTGAAAATGATGATTTCAGTGAAAGCATAAGCACTCCTCCTGATTATAAATTGATCAACGCAAAATTAATTCTTGCTCCAATTGACGGTAAATTAATTACCGAATTAAACGTTGGCGACTCAATAATGGTTAATTTAATCATAATGAGTATGGCTGAAAATGCTGTAATTGATAAATTAAAACTGCGAAAACCAGATGGTAGCGCAAAACCCGTGCCGGCTAAAATTGTTAAAATTCAGCCCTATGCAAAAGGATTTCAATTGTTAGTTAACATTACAGAAAATTATTATGCAAAAATAATTGAAGAAGAAAGAATTTTAGTAAAAACAGTTAATTCGCCGCTTGTTAAAGATAAAGGAAAATTAACAGATAAAAAAAATAAAAATAATGATAATGAAAAAAGTGGTATTTCATGGATTATGATTGGAACCGTTGTCGTTCTTGGTATCGCGATCATTTACTTTGTATTTATTGGCGGATAAATGAAAGATCAACAATATTTTCGACTCCTTACGATCATAGCGACTATTTTAGTATTTAGTTTAATAATTGGAGATGTAATAATGGCTCCCATTATTATGTACCATGATCTTTTAGTTGAGTTTTTTGGATGGTTATTTTTAATTTTAATAATACTTTTAACCTTAAGTAAATTTATTGCTAATTTTAAAGTGATTAAATATTCAAAAAAACTAACAACCTATAGTTCTGTATTTAAAAAAACATTTACCACTACATTTTTACAAATATTTCAAAAAACCAGGGGGGTTGTAATGTATCTGGTTTTTATAATTATTGTCGGATTCTTAACTTTTTTTACAATTTGGTTAAACAGTAAAATAGTAACAATAAATATAAATTAATAATTTTTATTAATTCTGAAGATTTTGAATCTGGGGATTTAAATTATCAATAGTTCCTGTCAAATTGATGATTATATTTGGATTTTTTTGCATCAATGCATTTAACATATTTTTTTCTTCAGGATATTTGTTACTGAACTCTTCTAATGGTAAAATATTTAATTGTATATTAATATTATACGGATAAACAATAGTAACATTTCCCGTTAATGTTATCTTAGCAATGTCAGTAAGTATCTCGGAAGGTTCTAGTTGATAAATACTGTTTATTATATGACCTTTTATATTACCTGTTTTTATTAAAGCAATATAATTTGAATTCATCATTTTATATTGAATCATTGCATCTTTTACGGTAAGTTTTACAGTTCCATCCCATTGTTGAGTATTTTTTTGGATATTTTTTATATTCGACAAGATGTTCCATGAACCGGCAGATAATAATCCATCTTTAAACGGTACTTTAACGCTTCGTATATTTATATTCGATTCTAAATTTTTTGAAAAAAGTAATTTAAAAATTGAAACTTCCCCGCCTGTATACTCTACTTTTATTTGATCAGAAATGCCCTGTCGTGTTTGAAAAGTATATCTTAAACGTTCCATGTTAAAATTTCCTGACAAATGAATTTCTAATTTATCAATTTCAACAGGATAACCTTCTTTTTGAATCATATATTTTGCGATAACTTCAAAGTTAAAAAAATAAATAAAACCAACAGTAAAACTAATGATTAAAATAATCGTCGGAACTATAAACAAAGTTATTTTTTTAAATTTTGTTTTATTGTCATTTATGAGTAAATTTTCCTGGTCTTCAGATAACGGATTTTCACTATTCAATTTAATTCTCCTGTAATATGAATAAACTTTATTCTTTATTTTTAAATGCAGCAATTTTCATCGAAATTCTGTATATACCGGCTTTATTGGTTATGGGTACTGTTTGAAAATATTCGATGGTATATGGTATTGTATTGTGATCTTCTAATTCACGAATTATATTGAGTATACTTGAAGCATCAATTTCCTTAAATTCAATGCTGACCAGTCTTTTTAAAAACTTGTTTTCTATTATACTGTCGCTAGGTTGTAATGTTGCATTATTTCTAACGCCATATTTTTGCAAAAGAGATTCAATCTGGGGAATCATCGGATCAAGATCAATTTTATCAGAAGTCCTAAGTACAGCTAATTTTTTAAATTCTTTACCGTACTGAATCATATTTGCTTCATCTATTTGAGCTTCTTTTATTTTTGCATCAAGAGAAAAAATATGATCGTTTAAATAATTAAAACTAAAATAAATAATTAAAATAAATAAAAATATCAAACCAGCAAATATAAATCTTTTTTCTCTTAAAGTAAAATTCATTTAATTTTCCTGTATTTTAGGTTTTATGATTATATTAAATCTAACCCTGTTTTTTCCATCTGCTGAAAGATAGGTTCTTTGTTCTTTCATCTCAATTTCTTTAAAAATTGGATTAACTGTTATAAGACTTTTGATATTATTAATTTCATTAAAATCCATGGCATTTCCATTTATGTTAATTATATTGTTTGAGTATACAAATCTTTCTATTTGTATACTTGATGATTTAATTAAACTTTTATTTAACTCATAAAGTATCAATGATAATTTAATTTTATTACTTTGAAGCTTATAGACCTCTGACCTTTTCTTCTGCTCGTCAACCAACATAGAAGCCTGGGTTGTAATGGATGTTTGATCATCAGGTTTTTTATTAAATAGAGTCGTAAAAAGTTCAATTTTTTTCTTTTGAATTATTGAATAATGTTTTTGCTTTTGCAAAATATTTATAACAAATGAGCTGGAAAATAATACAAATGATAAAAATAACACAGCATACATAAGTTTATCTGAATGATCTTTACGTTTTTTAAATAATTTTTTAAGATTAGAATCCAATAAATTTAAATATTGATTAGATGAAATGGCATTTACCATTCCAACAGGAATAATAAAAGATCGACCGATTAAAGAAATCGGCGTTCGTCCATATGGAAATGGGTTTATACCTAGAGATATTTTTTCAGATAGTATGTTTTCTAAAAAAACCTGATTTTCTAAATCGCTCATAAGTACAATGTTCTTTACAGAAGATACGTCAGTATAAAATTTTCTTAAAGTAGAGTTTAATTCATGATTTACATTTTTGCTGAATTGAGTCAATAACTCTACAAGTTCTTTTGATTTAACGCTGCTTAATTTAAATTTTTCTTTATAATATTCAAAATCAACGATATCTGAATCCGAAACAGGTATTTCTGTAAAAATTTTTTTACTTTCTTGCGTATCTTTTTTCCACTTCCTGGATATATCTAAAAATAATCGTTCATACCCCAGGGGAACTAATCTTGAAAATTGCCAAACACCCTGATTTACAATTAAAAATATTGAGTAATTACCCGACATATAAAGAATGCATGCAACTGGTTCTTCAAGAGATGAAGTAAGTTGCAGTAGTGAATCGCCTGGTACATATATTCCCTTTAGTTTTAATTCATTTTTTAAAAAAAATTGAATATATTTTTCAAGAAAAGTTTTTCGACAAGCCGTTACAATGATATGCGTTTTTTCTTCATTTTCATCAGGATAAGCATGATAATCATAAAAAATATCAGATATTTCATATGGCAGTTGTGATTCAAGCTCAAATGGTAATAAATCTTTAATTTTACTTCGTCCTTTAAATGGTAATGTAAATTCTCTTAATATTAATTCTTCAATGGGTACATTTATATAAATACCCGTATTTTCAAAAAAATGTTCTCTTATAAAATAATTTAATTCATCATTTTGACTTTCAAAATCATTACTTTCAAATTGATAACTTTTAGGTTGTTCGAAATTTCCACCAAAATTATTTAATTTAAACGGCATTGCTCTCAAATGAGTATTTGTTCTTTCAATTATGACAGGTAATTTTTTCATTTTTTATTCCAGATAACTAATGATTTTTTTCACATTGGTATCATAAAAGCCCATGACTCGAGCAGTTTTTGAACCGACTGACACATCGACAATTATCTTATATATTCTACCGCTATAATTGATTCTTCCGGCAATCTCCTGCAATAACGTTATTTTTCCAACAGTTGGTAAATGTAATTGTGATATTTTTTCGAGATCAGAAATATTTGAAAAATATCCGCCATTTTTAATCCTTTCTACAATAATTGCCCTGGCAACTTCCGGGGTTATAAATTCAGATAATGCTAAAATAACGTGATATGGTGCTGAATTTATATTAATTTTCCAATCACCCTCATTTGTTTTTTCCGGCATATAGGCTGTTATATTATTACTGAGAATAAAGTCTGAGTCATGAATGGTCATTAACTCCTCTTCGGTCATGAAATCTTTTGAATATTTTCTCTTTTCTTCATCAGTTCGTCTGTCAGCATATAGTGTCCATGTATCAAAACCTGGAATAAACATCAACTCTTCAACTGAATGTAAATATGAATTCTTTATTCGTCTTGGCGGATTCATTAAAGCATAATCTTGCTTCTCATATCCAAATGGCATTTTTATATCGTTATCGTCGATCCAATCTATCACAGCATCCCATCTGTCATAGCTGATTCCCATTGATTCAGACAATCGATCCAACATTTCACGAATTGCCATATTCACACTTTGATCAGTATAGTTATTATTTACCAGATAATTTAAATTTATTTTGCCAGTTTCATCAGTAATTGATATGATCACTTGAGCCTTATTATTGTATGAAAAAGGTTTTGGACCGTCAAAAATACCAAACATATACAATTGATTTTCTGGTATTTTACTAAGGATGTTTACTGCAAAAACCATCCAGCTTTGCGCAAAATACCTGGCTTTTACATAATCTGATCTTAATCTTACTTTATTATATTCAGCAAATGCCTGCTTATAAATGCTTAAAACAGAAATAAAAGTTAATATTAAAATGGTAAAAGTTACCATTATAATAACAAAACCTCTTTTTTTATAATGAATGAAAAAAAAAACAGATAATTTATTAATCACAGTCGATGGATGCTAGTCCCAAAGTCCTTTTGAATAATATTTATCACCTGAATCAGGAAGTATCGTAACAATAACAGCCTCATGTACTCCCTGTTTATGTAACTTTTCAGCAAGATGAAGAGCAGACCAGAGGGCTCCACCTGAAGATTGTCCGGAAAAAATTCCTTCTTCTTTTGCCAATAACCTGGCCATTTCATAGGATGGTTCTGTTGGAACCTCAATGATTCCACTAAACCATGAAGGATCATAAATTTCAGGTACCAGTGATGATTCCATATGCTTTAATCCCTCCAAACCATGCAATGCATCGTCAGGTTCTGCGGCATAGACTTGAATTTGATTGTTTTTCTCAAGTAGATATTTTCCTGTGCCCATGATCGTTCCACTTGTTCCAATAGTTGCAACAAAATGGGTTACCCTTCCTTCCAGTTGATTCCAAATTTCAGGTCCAGTAGATATATAGTGAGCTTTAGGATTGGATGGATTTGCATACTGATCTGGTTTATAATATTTTTTAGATTCTTTTGCGTACATTTCTCTTGCCATTAAAATAGCGCCATCAGAACCTTCCATCGGTGAAGTATAAATTACTTCAGCACCATAAGATTTAATTTTAGTCTTACGTTCTTTAGATACATTGGAAGGCATACACAGAGTTACTGGTATTTTTAATACGCTTCCAATCAATGCAAGAGCAATACCTGTGTTACCGCTGGTTGAATCAATGATAACTTTATCAGATGTTAATTCACCTGATTCAATGCCATCCATAATCATCTGCATTGCCGGTCGATCTTTTACGGAGCCTCCCGGGTTTGCACCCTCTATTTTTGCCCAGACTTCAATACCCCTTGGTAAATGTCTGGTTAAATGATTAATTCTTACTATGGGAGTATTTCCAATAGTTTCAAGTATTGTATTTTTCAATTCAATTATAATATCTGACTTCATAAACTATATTTTACTTAGCGCTTGATCCAAATCTTTTATCAGATCTTCTGTATCTTCAATACCAATAGAAAATCGAATTAAATTATCATAAATCCCGATACTTTCTCTTTCTTGAGTGGTTAATTCGTAATAACTCATCAATGAGGGTTGTTCAATTAACGACTCAACTCCACCAATCGATGGAGCAATTTTAGGTATCTTCATCGAATCAATAAATTTAGTACCCGTTTCAAGATTACCTTTAATCTGAAAGGATACTACACCGCCAAATGCCTTCATATATTTTTTTGCAATTTCATAATCCGGATGCGATTTTAATCCTGGATACCAAACTTTATCGATTTTAGAATGCTTCTCAAGATAATTGGCAATGATCATCGCTGATTCATTTTGTCGTTGCATACGTAACGGGAAAGTTTTTAATCCCCTTATAATTAAATAACTGGAATTTGGATCTGAAATACCCCCAATAATTGCCTGAAGTTCCTTTATTGCTGATATGATGGTAGACTTTCCAAGTAATACTCCGGCAAGTACATCATTGTGACCTGATAAATATTTTGTTACAGAATGTGTAACAATATCAACTCCATAGTCAAGTGGTTTAAAGTTAAATGGAGTTGCTAAAGTTGAATCTATCATTATTTTTATACGATGTTTATGTCCAATGGCAACAATTTTTTCAAAGTCGACTACCCTTAAATACGGATTTGTTGGACTTTCTGATATAATTAAACGGGTATTATTTTTAATAACTTTTTCTACACTTTCGGCATCAGGTTCTGTTAGTGTAAATTCAACTCCATAACGACTCATGATCTGTCGAATAAACTGGCGTGTACGACGATATGAATCTGAAGTTATGACAATGTGGTCTCCCATTTTACAAATTGCAAAAATTGCAGTTGTAATTGCGCTCATACCACTTGGGAATAAAAGTGCAGCCTCTGCATTTTCAAGTTTGCATAATTTATCCTCAGCAACTTCCTGCGTTGGATTTCCATAACGCCCGTATTCACTTATACGCTGACTTCGACCTTCAAAAAAATCACGTAATTGAGCTGTATTTTCAAAAGTATATGTTGAAGTTTGGTAAATGGGAGTAGTTATTGCGTATTTATCATTAAATTCGTATTCACCGCCATGAACCGATTTTGTAGTCTCCCCTGCTTCTTGTTCAAGTATTATCTTTTTTTCGCCCATCATTCACCTTATTCTAGACCATGTTTCATTAATTCTTCGACTTTTTTATGAACTAACTTTTTAACAATATCAATGTTGGCTTCAATTTCAATAGGAATATTTTGATATTTTACATTTACCTCATCGAGAGTATTTTCGTGATATTTTACTTTAAAATCGGTAAATTTTAAACCATTTGCAGTAGAAATGACTACAACAGTTTCTTCATGTTGAATTGTATTACTTGACTTCAATTTCTGCAATGCTGCCAGAGCAACTCCCGTATGCGGGTCTGTCATTAAACCGGAAAAATCTGCCAGAGCAGATGCATTGGCGAGTTCATCTTCAGAGGTTTGTTCAACGACTCCATTAAATCTTCGTAGTGTTTTTATAGCTTTATTAACCGAAACAGGATTACCTATTTGAATGGCTGACGCCAATGTTTTTTGAGCCTTTACCGGTTTAAATTCTTCAAACCCTTTTTTAAAAGACTCATAAAGAGGACTTGCTTTTTCTGCCTGTGCCAAAGCTATTCTTGGAAGTTTTTGAATCAGACCAAGTTCAAGAAGCATAAGTAGACCATTTCCCAGAGCAGATACGTTTCCTAGATTTCCGCCAGGTATAATAAACCAATCTGGAACTCTCCAATCTAACTGTTGAATCACCTCAATGCCGACTGTTTTTTGACCTTCAATACGAAGACTATTCATAGAATTTGCAAGATAGATTTCTTTTTCATAGGTTAATTCTTGAACAATTTTCATACATCCGTCAAAATCAGTATCTAGCGCAAGAACCATAGCTCCATTTGCGACAGGTTGTATAAGTTGTGTTAGAGACACCTTATTTTTAGGTAAAAGTATAATTGCTGGAATTTCAGCATTCGCTGCATAAGCTGCTAGAGCGGCAGAAGTATCGCCTGTTGAAGCGCAAGCTATTGCTCGAATAGGTTGACCAGCTGCAATCATTGATTTAACCTGACTGACTAAAACCGTCATACCTAAATCTTTAAAGGATCCTGTGTGGCTATTACCGCATAGCTTGACCCATATTTCTCGTTGTTTAAAAAGTTTTTCTAAACGCTGTGATCGAAATAAATTAGTCGCCCCTTCATACATAGATACTATATGTTCACTGTCAATTTCTGGCAAAATCCATTCTTTTTTGCCCCACACACCAGAGCCATAAGGAAATTCAGAAGAACGATATCGATCATTAAATAACGAAATCCAGCTTTGAGACGATCTGTCTTTTAATGCATCCATATCATGAATAACTTCAAGTAAATTATTACATGTTGGACATCGATATATTACAGTATTTAAACTAATTTTATCTGTACATCCATTAATACAACGAAAATGCGCTGAATATCTCATATTTCAGTCAAACATTTAAATTAAAGACAAGCTATCAACAAAACAATTATAAATATAGATGGTTTTTTTAAATGAATAACCTGCGATTTTTAAGTTATACATAAAATAATATATATAACAAATTCCAGGTATTAAATTGAAAAACCATTTTTCATTTACAGGATAGAAGCAAAAGTTGTAATGAACGACAGTGAAATTTCTAGATGTAAAACTTCCAAATCATAACTATCCCATTATTTGGAATAACGATTTTTCAAGTCTTGCTAAACTAATTAAAGAAAAGACAGCAAATGGTAAACATTTTTTAATTACAAATAACACATTATTTAATATATACGAGAATGAAATTCATCAAATTTTTGGAAATTGTCATATTTTAACCCCTCTTGAAGATGGAGAAAGCCATAAAAATTTTACAACAATCACGAAACTTGCTGATGAATTGTTGCAATATGGAGCCAATAGAAAATCAATTTTATGGGCATTTGGCGGTGGAGTTATCGGAGATATAACAGGTTTTTTAGCCTCCATCTACATGCGCGGTATTTCATTTTACCAGATTCCTACAACTCTTCTGTCTATGGTAGATTCATCAGTCGGAGGTAAAACCGGTGTAAATCTTTTACATGGAAAAAACATGATCGGCACTTTCCATCAACCAGAAGGCGTTTTTATTCATGTAAATTTTTTAAAAACCTTAAGTGAACGTGAGTTTAGATGTGGTTTAAGCGAAGTAATTAAATCTGCATTACTTGTTGATCAAAACTTTTTTGCATACATGGAAGGTCAAATTCAGCTTATCAATGACCATATTTCCTTTGTAAAGGATCATGAAATTTATTTTCTAAATTATGAAACTCGCAATGATTTTAAATTAAATGAATCTATTTTAGAAGAACTATCTTTCAGAAGTGTTCAAGTTAAAGCAAATGTAGTTATAGAAGATGAAAAAGAATCAGGTCGTCGGGCAATTTTAAACCTGGGTCACACTCTTGCGCATGCTCTTGAAAGTTTTTATAACTATACAAATATAAAACATGGAGAAGCTGTATCTGTTGGAATTATTTTTGCCGCTCTTCTTTCATTAAAAAAAGGTCTACATCAAAAAGATTTTCAAAGAATTAAAAATATGATTCAAAAATTACATTTAATACATGATTTTAATGATCTTTTAAAAATTAATCCTTTGTTAAATCCCAAGGATAACTTAAATATTTTAATCGATCTTATGAAGGGTGATAAAAAAAACACTGACGAATCAATTCGATTTATTTTATTACAAGAGATAGGTAAAACTATGTCACCAGAAGCTGTAGATATTCCGATAATATGGAAAACACTTAAGGAGTTTACATGCCTGTAAATATCAGCATTATTCACGGACCAAACTTAAATATGCTTGGAAAACGTGAAAAAAGTATTTATGGTAGCTTAACTCTTGATGAAATCAATCAAACTATTTTAACAAAATTTGATAAACTGGCTTCAATTGATATTTTTCAAAGCAATCATGAAGGACAACTCATTGAATATATTCAAAAACTAGATGCCCAAAAAACAAAAGGTATAGTGATTAATGCAGCTGCACTTACCCATAGCAGTGTTGGAATTCGTGATGCTTTGCTGAGTGTCTCAATTCCTTTTATTGAAGTTCATTTAAGTAATGTATACAAGAGAGAAGATTTTAGAAAAATTTCTTTTTTAAGTGACTGCGCCGTTGGTGTAATCAGCGGTCTTGGTCCAAAAGTATATAGTTTTGCAATCGACTATTTCATTCATGATTTTACATAAATATTAAATTAAACATGAAAGAGTTAATAACTAAATCACCAGACGGTAATTTTAATTTAACTGAAGATGGCGAGCAGGAATTATATTTTATAACTACTCGCAGATTAATCCTGTATTATTTAAAAGAAGTCTTAAAACAAAACGATATTTCCATTGCTGAAACAAATAATTCATTAAAAAGTTTTATAACCCAAAATTTTAAAAAAGTTGAAGATTATTTAAAAAAATTACCTGATCTAGCCCGATTTATAAATGAATCCAATATTGAAAAATTTCAAAAATTCATGGGACAATACTTCATTACTACTCTTCAAAAAGAAAAACAAGCATTAATAAATAAAGAAATTGAAAAATCTAAAGAAATACTTGATAACCCGTTTTGGGCACCATCAAACCAAATGTTAAAAATATATGCACAGGATTTTTTAAAATCACCTCCTCTTGAGATGGATGGGGAAGCAAAACCTGATGAAATAATTAAAATTAATTCAGTTAAGGAAAATAAAAAAGAAATATTTGTAGCTTCGACATTAGAAGGTGCACCGGGTTTTATATTTCTTCAATCTTCACTCAGTAACTCTTTTATTAATGCTAAACCACTTGATTTTAAAAGCTTTGAATTTAATGAAATCAATAATTTTGATGACGAACAAAATGATTCTCAAGAGAATGATAATGCAATTAATATTGCAACGCTAAAAACAAATGAGAACATTCTTCAAGATCCTCCCGGTGAAAAACTATTAAGAGATCTACAAATACATTTTAACAAATGCCCCCCTCTTGAATTGTCACATGAACACTTTATTGATGAATCAAAAGATAAAATTCCTGTAGATAAACATATAATAACCTTAAAATCATTTGCAGGTATTTTAAGTAATATAGCAAAATTTACAAAAAATAAGGATAATGCAGGGTATCAAAACTGGTACAATAATCTTAACAGTAATTTAAAGGGAGCTCTTAAAATTAACAGCCTTATCAATTCTGAAAAAAAAGGTGAATCTGTAAATTGGGGACAGGAAATTATGATGTTTGCTGCCTCAACAAATATAAATAAAGACGAGCTTTATCAGCTAACTGAAGAAGTAAAACTTTATTCTAAAATCCTAAACTTTATTCGTCATAGACTGACAAACGATCCGAAAATTAAATTAAATAAAAATGAAGCATCTAATATATATACTCAGTCAATAAATATACTTTCAGGCAATGAAAGTTTTGCAGAAAAAAAATCAGCATTAACTATACTTTTGTTTCAAATTACTGACCAGACAATGAGAGAAATTATTTTAAAAGATTATGAAAAAATTCTAGTAACTTTATATAAATAATTTAAACCGAAAAATATTTACAACATTATGTACCGGTTGAATGATATGCCTTTGAACCAATACGAAATATGGATAAAGATAAAAGAAACAAAAAAAGCCCGACTGGAAGTGACATGTATTTTAAACCTTCAAAAAAAAGTCCATTTTTATTAATAAATAAATGACTGGGATAAAAATTAACAAAAGCAATTGGAAAAATAAATGTTAAGACAAAAGGTATCGGATTTTTATAAATATTAATCGGATACAATATAAACTCCTTAGAGCTGTATACAAAAAAATGAACGAGTGATTCAATGGATACCGCATAAAAAGCAATCGAGGCTATAAAAATTCGAATAGAGGCAAAAACAAATGATCCGCCCAACCAAATTTGAATAATGAAAATGGTATTAATTAAATTAAAATGTAGGCCCATGTTTGAAGCCGCGTAGAAGAAGAATCCAATTCCTAACACAAAATGAACAATAGCTGAAGGATCAAACTGCATACACAATAATGTTATTAACGGGTGCAATGGTTTAACCAAAAGATAGTCCCAGTCTCCTTTTCTAATAATTTCATCAAAACGAACCAAAGGGCCAAAGATCATTGTATTTATACCCTGTGCGACCAATACAAAAGAATATAAAAATGCAATTTCTTGCAGCCTCCACCCTTGTATGTCATGAAATTTCATAATTGTAAAACCTACGATAGAAAACTGGACAATATAGTATAATCCCATTGAAAGAAGAGAAATAAAAAAAGTCATTCTATATTCCAGCTGAATTTGAATGGACTTTTTAATTAGAATTAAATATCGACTCATGAATTTACGGATACAAGGTCAGATGAAATCGTCTGTTTATAAAAATTATCTGAAGTATTATCTTTTCTCAGGTTAGCAATGTATTTTTTTAAAAAATAATCTATTGTCTCTACTCTTATCTTAATTGAACCTGATGGATTATTTTCATCAATATCTTTAAAAGAAAAAAATGGCTTGGAAGCTTTTTCAAAAATTCGTTCTATAGTTGAATATAATGTAGAATCATGCCCGCATTTAAAGCTGGAAAGCTCAACCGGAATTAAATTTGGATTTCTGGAAATAAATTTAGCAGCCCATATTTTCAAAGTACTACCTGCAGAAAATGAATTTTTCCAAACATCATCTACGTTTAATGAATCCTCTTCATTTATAAATAATTTTTCAATATAATTTAAATCGGTAGGTAATGAAGACATTGTAATTACCGGGTACCCTCGTTCTACAAATAAATCAAATATTCCATGATTTAAACCAGCATCATTATGATAAGCTCTCCCAAGTAAGACAAGGGCAACCCTTTTTTCATTGGTTACCATATCAATAATCTTCTTACCCTGCGCTTCCATTAATTTTTTATTATGTTTAAGAGCATAAAACCCAGCTCTTATTGCAATTCTGTTTTCATTATCTGATATTTGAAAAATTTTTGAAAACTGATTATAAAGTTGTTTTTCCAAAAGTCCATAATCATCCATATTAAGATATGGCTTTAAAAATTTTATCCCTTTTTTTTGAAATAAATCTTCTTCTTTCGTCATCGCCGCATAAACCATTTCAGGAGCTCCTGTTATAGTTGGACATGCTTTATTATCGATCACATTTTGCATACCTGTAGGATACGAACCTATCATGGGAAAAATCATGTAATCTAGCTTTTCACCATAACGATCCAGTAAATCGTTTACATGAGATAATGAAACTTTTGAAGGAAAACAAGGATCTACCGAACCTCTTTTAGAACCATTTTTATACATTTCTTCATTAGTATACTGACTAAAGTAAAAGTTTTGATAATCAAAACCAAGTGTTTCGAAGTATGCGTTAAAGAATGGTTGTAATATATAATGATTTAATACGCGTGGAAAACCTAGTTTAAAGTTCTTTCTTAATTTTCGTATATTTTCATATTGTTTATTAAATATTTTTTTTGACTCCATTTTATGTAAAAAATGAATATGTCCTCTAACAATATCCTTGTTTGATTCCCATACCTTTTTAGTTGCAAATTGAATTAAATTTGGATTTTTTTCTCGAAGTAAATTCATTTCTTTTTGAACTTTCCGTGCGTAATTAATTTCTTCAAATCTACCTTTTTCGCATGGTGCAATTATTAATCGCCTTGATAATCCTGAAGATGTAATATTTATAAAAGTTCGAATACACTTATTCCTACAAAAATCACATCGAGTTGTTTCATTATGCGTAGTGGTATGTTGAATGGTTGTAACCTGGTCAAAACCAATAAATGATGTTTTATAATTTGAGTTTTGTTTAAGCATGAAAAGCGCTTCATGCGCCGCTCCAATTGCTCCGCATACCGAAGTGAACTTGTGAACAAATATCTCTGGGGTTTTATTTGAATTTTTAAACTTTTTCTTAATGTAATCAACTTGAGATTTTACAGCAGCAGCATTTTTTTGAGTACCTCCCTGTAATACAAAAGTTGTACCAAGCATTTCAAGATTAGATATTCCAGCTACATACTGCCAGATATTTTTAGGTAATACTTCAGCAAGTCCTGCCATAATTTCAGGACCTTCCCAGCCCTGTCTTTGAAAATCAACGATATCAGTTTGTAAAAAAACTGCGCATCCATATCCAAATTCTGCGACTTTATTTGCGCTAAATGCGATTTCAGCAAAATCTTCTACTTTATATCCAAAGTTTTCCGCTGTATTTTGCAAAAAATAACCGTTCCCGGCGGAACATTGAGTATTTAACTTAAAATCTTTAATAATACCATCTTTAAGCATGATTAATTTTATATCCTGTCCGCCAACATCTACAATTACATCAACTTCCGGATAGTAATGTTTCGCAGCCAATGTATGGGCAACTGTTTCAACAACAGCAACATCCGCCAATAAAACTTCTTTTAAAATATCTTTTCCATAACCAGTAGTTCCAACTGCAGTAATTTCAATACTGGCTCCATTTTCCTCAATTTTTTGTCGTAATGAATTCAAGATATTTTTACTATCCTCAATTGGATTACCTTTTGATAACATATAACTCATGGCTATTACTTCACCACTTTCTGATAATAATACGCCCTTTGTACTTGTCGAACCACTGTCGATTCCAATAATTGCTTTTACTGTTTCACCATGAACAAATGATGGCAAATTCGTATAATCATACATATATTTTTTTAAAAAGTCTGATTTGTTTTCATTTTTAAAAAATGCTGATTTACCCTGAATTAAAATTTTTTCACGATTATTAATATACTCCTCAAGTAACCCCGTACCTTTATACATTAAAGGTTTACGAGTTAGTTTATCTTTAATTCCTTGATATATTGCGCCTATTGCTGCAAAATAATTACCATTTTCCGGTACTGAAACCATTTCATCGATTCCATCAAATGAAGTTAAATTAACTCCTCTGTCATTCCAGATTTTTAATAAATTAAATTTCCACGCATCTTGAAGAGCTGGTAAAAAATAATTAGGACCACCAAGTAAAATAACACCAGGTAAAAGAGTATTTCCCCTGGTTAAAACAGATAAATTTTGTTGTACAATAGCTTCAAATAATGAAGCCATAAGCTCATCTGAGCCAACTCCCTGTTTTTGTAAACCATTTATATCAGTTTCGGCGAACACTCCACATTTGCCGGCTACTGGATGTAATTTTGTATTTCTATATTGAATTTTAGAAAGATCATCTAATGAAAGTCTTAATTTTGATGAGATTTTATCTATAACTGCACCGGTTCCACCTGCACATTTATCATTCATAGTCATCATTTTTCTTTTTTCGCCGGTTGATTTATCGTTTTTATACAATATTATTTTAGCATCTTGACCGCCAAGTTCAATGACCGATTTTGTTTCTGGATAAAGTTTTTCAACAGCACATGATACTGCAGATACTTCTTGATAAAAATAAGCTCCAACCAGATTTTTAATGGAATTACCCCCAGAACCGGTAATAAAAATATCAACTAAAGGCGATTCAGGGTAAAAAATAGATGGAAATAAAACTTCTAATTCGCGAAAAAACTCTAATATTTTCTCAGCTTGACGTGTTTCATGTCGTTCATAGCATTTCCATATGACCTGAAGAGAATTATCAACAGATTTCATTAAAACGCCTTTAACTGTTGTAGAACCTACATCAAGACCAAGATAATTTCTATTCTCTTCCACTGATAAACTCCATTGGTAAATTTATTTAGATACTTTTGTTAAATTGACTTTATAAACATTATTGCTTTTAGAGCAGTACCTTCAACATAAGGTAATTTTTTAAGAGCATTTATATAGTTATTTCTATCATTAAGTTTTTTTAAAATCTTTTTTGGTATTTTTTCAAGTGCTATTTCATATTCTTTTATTGCTCGTTCTCTAGCTTCACTTAAAGCCATCTGCACCCTTGACAGAGCATTAATTTTACCTTCACCCGAAGTTTCCAGAGGTAAAAAAATCATTTTATTAAAATCCGTCATGACTTTAACCTGAATTGAATCAGAAATTGTCGAAGGCATACAACCAAATGGCTTAAGAGATAAAACCATGTGAGCGAGGTTATTTTTTGTAAAATATATATTTTTAGCAACCTCAAGAAAACCTTCCCCCCCCTCATATCTGACATCCATATATTTCGAAGCTATTTTAGCCAACTTACCGACAGGAGTTAATTTTCTATAGTTTTGACCAAGTAATTTACCAATTTTATTATATTGAAAATTATAGAGGAATATTCCTAAATAGTAATAAAAATTTTTATAAATTTTATCCGAAAGTGAGACTAAATACTTTATGGGTTTTTTATATGTAACTCGACCTAATGAGTTTGTCATTGACTTTTCATTAAATAAATATTTAGAGCTCCAAAGTAAATACATTACCCATGAGCTAACAGGTTCTACAATTATTTCACAACCTTCATCTTCAAGAAATTTAAACATATGGTAATTTCCGTCTCCTTCAGTACTTTGGGCCCAGAATTCGCCTGTTATTTTCACTATAGGTTTAATTTGTAAGTAGTTTAATTCTATTGAATTTATTTTTTTATGACAAACTCTAAGTACATTTTTTAAATCACGATCAAATAATTGCTTAAAGATATTTTTTGTTTTCTCAAAATAAACCTTTTTTAATTCTTCATGATTTAACATAGATCGAAGAGGCTTTTTATTCCTTAAATAAACTGCTATAATGTCAGTACATTCACCAATAATGAGTTCCGTTTTACCAGATTCAACTTCATATGGTTTTATCATATAACGCAATTCATTTAAATGATCTGATAGTATAATTGCATTTAAAATCGAACGAAAGAACTCAAAATCCATCCTAAGGCCTGAATTTAAATCACCCTGATAAAATTCTCCAGCCATTTGAAATACAATAACACGAAAACCTTTAAATCCGGAATTTTCAAGTGCGTATTCATATTCATACTCATACATACCAAATCTACACGGACCACACGAACCTGCTGTTACAAAAATATAGTTTTCAATGATTTCATTTTTAGATAATCCGGATTCAACAAGATTTTCCAGAAATAAAATTAAATTACCTACAGTAAAATATGTTGGATTACATAATGCTGTATCACAGTATTCTTTACCATATGACATAGCGTGCATATCTGGAACTGGTAATGATTGAACCTTGTAACCAAGTCCAATTAACGAATTTTGTAAAAACTTATCAGCTATAACAGATAAACCGCCATGTAAAATAGTAGTTGTACTTCGCTCTTCAATCTTAAAATCTCTTTGAATCGTTCTTTTATAATGATGAATTGTTTTTTTATTTTGTATTTTTAATGATTTCTCGTTATCAGCAGTTTCAGTTATCATTTGCCTTCCTGTATAAATTGAATAATCAATATGATCTTACAGGGACAACCTTTTTTTCGAAAATGACAACAAATAATTCAATAAATTATAAAAAATTAATAAGTTTTAAATTTTTTAAAAATGTTTATATCTATCATGTTTAAATTATAAAATATGTTAATATGTTTGAAGATAAGTTATTTGATGCCTTTAAGGCCTTTATTTTACCATATGGAATTAATTTATTTTTATCGCTGATAACTATCAGTTTTATATTATTTGTTCGCTTTATTTTTTTAAAAACAATTCGTAGTACAAAAGCCAATAAAGATATTCATTGGGAAAAAAAAAGTTATTATCTTTCGAGCTTTTTAATGGCAGTGATGATTTTTATCATTTGGCTTCCGCACTTAACAACCTTTTTTACACTATTTAGTATTATTGGAACCGGACTTGTAATTGTTCTTAAAGAAGTATTATTAAATATTGCGGGTTGGTTTTATATTATCATTCGAAGACCATTTGAAGTCGGTAACAGAATCACATTAAAAGAGTTTAATGGGGATGTCATTGATATTAGGATGATAGAATTTTCAATGATTGAAGTAACAGAAATGAACTCCGGAGGCCAAAGCACTGGTAGAATTATCCGAATACCAAATGCAATGTTATTTCTTAATCCCCTGATTAATGCAAGTAAAGACTTCTCATTATGCTGGAATGAGATAAAAGTTAAAGTAACTAAAAACAGCAACTGGGAAAAAGCATCAAAGCTTTTAGAGTTACTATCAAATGAGCACCTTGAGCACATATACAAATCAGATACAAGATTAACTCATGCTGAAAAAAAATATTCAATAAAATACAATAAGATAGAACCGAAAGTATATGTCAGTTTTAGTGATGAAACAATACACTTAACTCTGCGTCATCTATCCGAACCCAAGAAAATGAGGGATATCAGCGATCACCTTTGGCGTGTAATTCTTGAAAGGTTTAATAATGAAAAAGATATTGATTTAATATAAGTAATAATTTTTTCAATTTTATGCAAAAATCAGTAAATGCTAAATAATTTAATTCTAATAATTAAATTATTTTACTTCAGGAATTATGTCGTATTCCGATAATATAAAAGTTAAGAATAAAATAAACATCTTAACATTAATTAATTTTTAAAGCGGAGTACACATGGAAAAAAATCATGATGAGAATTTTAGAAAAAGTCTTGGTAAATATTTAAAGCATAGAAATCTAGAAATTGTTTTTACATTAAAAAATGGAAAACGTGTTGCTTTAAATGGTAAAAGACGTATTATTGGTGATGAAGTTATTCAATATTTTGGTGAAGAAAAAGGCATTATTATTCAAGTCAACGAGATTCAATCAGCAGATGTATACGCCTTATAATAACTAAATTTAGTTTGGATTTTAAGTTAATTAAACTTAAAATCCAAAAAACCTTTTAATTATTTTTACTCAATAATTTTTCTGTATTTATCATAATCGGATTGATTAACAATATCTACCAATTCAAAGATAGTAACAGGCTCTTTTTTCCCCTTTACTCGAATTGAATCAAGTTCTCTTACAATAACCCGATCTTTTACATGTGCATAAGTATACTCAGATATTATAATTCTAGTTGTATAAACCTTGTTTGTACCTTCAAGACGTGATCCAAGGTTAACTGTGTCTCCCATTACAGTATAATCCATTCTGTGAGATGAGCCCATATTTCCAACTACGGCATAACCAGTGTTTAAACCTATACCGATATCAATGATTGGCCACCCCTGAGTTGCCCATTTTCCTTGTAGAATTTTTAAGGCTTCAAGTTGCTTTAATGAAGCAACACACGCATAATATGCATGATCTTTTAAATCCAGAGGAGCTCCCCAGAAAGCCATAATAGCATCTCCCATATACTTATCAACAGTACCTTTATAATCAATAACAAGTTCTGTCATGGTCGATAAATAGTCATTTAACAATTGTACCAAATCTTCAGGACTAAGTGCTTCTGACATCGTAGTAAAACCGCGAATATCAGAAAAAAAGACTGTGATTTCTTTTTTTGCACCACCTAGCTTTATTGCTTCAGGGTTTGCCAGCATTTCGTTAACAATATCTTTGGAAACAAACTTGGAGAATGTACTACGAATATATTTAACATTTTCTTCTTCAGTTAAAACCTTATATCCAGTAATTGCAATTAAAATTATCACGATTTGTATGTATGGTGTAAAATACACATGCACGTAATTTAAAACATTAAATGCAAAAAAAACTTCAAATGTAAATAGAAATGCAAAAACTGCCGTTCCAAGAAGCACTGTTTTTATATTGTATCTAGGAGCAGCAAAACCTAAAATTAAACCGATTATTAGATAAATCATAAAATTTACAGGATGATTTGCATAATGTATAAAATCTTGTTTTAATATTGTATTTAATGCATTTGCATGATGTTCAATTCCAGCAACTGCTCCAAAAGGAGAATTATGAATATCAAATGCCACACCGGTTGCATAATATATGGCAACTAATAATATTTTATTTGCAAATGGATCGTTTCTTCCAAATTCACCTTTTTCTGAAGTTGCTAGATCTACAAACGACCAACTAGGAAATGACCATGGTCCACCAATAAATTTTATTCCCATAAACCCTTCCGGATCAATAGGAATTGTAATGGTACGTTCTTTGTTAGGTTTAACCATAATATCGTGTTCAGGAACATTTGGGTCAACTCCTATTTTTCTGACTACTGAAGGTATATTTTTAATTTTTACATATTCACCAAGTTTAACTTCAATATCTTTTTGAAAATCAACCCCATAATATCTTGCAGCCAGTATTAAATCAATAGATGGATAAATCTTGTTTTTCCATTTAATTACAAGAGGAATTGATCTATTTACACCGGTTTGCTCTTTACGAATGTTCGCATAACCTATACCTTTTGAGACATTACCTATTGCCGGTATAGGTGGTTCTGGATGATTAACCCATTCTTGATCGTTATCATATTTACTGGGAAGTACATTAATAATTTCATATCGATTTAATATATCAATTTTTTTTTGATAATCTGACATATCAATATCTTTTTCAGCTAATCGCGATAACTCAAAAGTATAATCCATAACCACATTATTATTGATCGACATTTGATTACTAAGTGTAGAACTTGCATTACTGATTTGATTTGCACTTACATTGATAGATTCATAGTATCCTTTTGAAATAGATTTTAAAACTCTAGCTCTAACATCATCAATAAGCGATAAAACTCCATAATCATTTTTTACTGGATCCATAAAGAAAATATCAAACATAATTGTATTAACTTTTGAGCCTTCCATTGCACCCATAAAATCTGCATAATATCGCCAAGGGAAAGGAAATCCCTGATAAGCATTAACAGTTTTTTGATCAATACCAACAATTTCAATTGCCGGATGTGCATCTGGATTCTTGGTATATTCTATGACACCACTTTGAACATCTTTAGATTTTATTTGAAATGAAGATAGTCTAAATCTGGCATCAATACTGAATTCCTCAATAGATTTAAGGACTTTCGTATAATCCATTATAATAAATCCAATCGAAATAATTAAACCAAGAACTATCCCCATTGTCTTATGTCGATCTAAACCCAGAAAATTAACAAATTCCAATATTACAACACTAAAAGCGAGAGCTCCAGCAAGTCCCAGCATCTCAAGTACGCCGATTATATCGCCAATTATAAAAACAGGTTTAAGATTAAATATTTGATCAAGAATAACGGCCAATAAACCGCCAAGAATAAATCCAGACGTTATAAGAGCGTATTTTGACTTTAATGCATCATTTTTAAATTCTATTTTCATGATGACAATATTCATGTTTTAGGAGCTATGACAATCAAAAAAATAATAATTGACGGTATGATTTCAGGAATTTCTCTGTTTTTATATGAAACCAGATATTCATCCAAATTATGTTGATGCAGTTATTAAATGCGTGTGTGGTCACGAACATATTACACGATCTACCAAAGCTAATATAAATGTTGAAATTTGTTCCAATTGTCATCCATTTTTTACTGGAAAAACCAAACTCGTCGATGCAGCAGGACGTGTTGATAAATTCAAGAAAAAATATAAAATGAAATAACTAATAGATAAAACCTGAATAATTAAATCAAGTTTTATCTATTTAATTATTAATTATCCAATAAAATAATTTCAACTCTGCGATTTTTTTTTCTACCAGATGCAGAATCATTATCTGACACAGGAAATTTTGATCCAGCGCCTTCATATGATAATGATTCAAGTGGTATTTTTAAATTCTTAATTAAATATCGGGCAACGGAATAAGCGCGATTTTTAGATAACTCTTCATTAAATTTTATATTTCCAACGTTATCAGTATGTCCCTTAATTAAAAGTTGGTGATCTTTTAAAAACGGATTTAAAATTTTTCCTATATTTTGTAAAGCAGCAATACTCTCTGATGAAAGTTGAGACGAATTTGTATCGAATAAAATATCAGGAATTTGAACGGAAATACCTTTGTTGGTTGATTCAACACTTACATTAATTTCAGGTAATTGAGCAAGTTTATATTCTAAATTTTTACGAATTTCTTCTTTTTTCAACTGGTCGAGTTTTTCCTTTTTATAATAATTTGTTTTACTTACTATTTTAAATTCATGACTTACACCATTATTATACATTATTACCAGATTATAGTCTTCGGTAGTGTAATATGGAATTCCAGCCTTTTCATCCCATAGTAATTTTGCACTTACATAACCAAACATTTGTTTAGGATTATCTGGTTTAAGTGTTTTTTTAAATTTATGATTAAATTCAATATTATATAAAATTTTATGTAATATCTTAACAGCGCCTTTATTTGTAATTTTTCTACTTCCTCTATATTCATATTTAACATTTAAAGGCACCTGCTCAATTTCATCAACACGCATAATTTCAAATCCAGGAAATACCCATGTATCACCATCTTTTAATTCATTTTTTTTAAAATTAGGATCTTTTTCAAGTGGAAAAACAGGAATATTTCTTACATTTGGCATATAATTACCTGGTGGAACAATAAATGTACCTCGCGGCTGAATATAAAAACTTGATTCCTGACTATCTTCTTCTTGATATAAATCACTTTGGTTTTGATTGTAATTAACCTGACTATGAAAAGAACCTTCAACTAAATAACCATTTTGTTGATCAATTCCAATTGTATTTAAAATAATACGGTGTATAACATCGCGCTGAATATTAGTGGATTGAAACAATTTGTTTGATTCATCTTCACCTGTAATTTTAATATCTTGAATTGATTTTTTTCTGATCTCAATGATATCACCAATGTTTAACTTCCAACGGAGTGCTGCTCCTCCTGACATATCTAGACTTTTTTCAAGAACAGGTACTTCGGATAATTTAATCTCGGGGGTACTGTTGAAAGTATCTTCTACTTCAGTTTCTTCCTGTGCAATAATTGAAAAGTTAAATAAAGCTATTAGAAGGAATAAATATTTAAATTTTTTCATTTTTTATTTTTTTTCTTAATACCTTTAACCATATAAGTCATTATTTTAATCATAAGCTGCGGCATCATAAATTTTAAAAAATAAAATAACGAAGAATCAAAATTAACAGTAATGATAAATTTACCTTTTTTTAATTTTTTTATATATCGAATTGCGACTTCTTCAGCACTCATTAGTTTAACTTTACCTGAAAGCAAACGTGTTTCAATTGGTTTCGTTTTTTCCTCCTCTTCATAACCAGGAGTATCTGTATCTGGTGGGCAAAGCACGCTAATTTGAATATTTTTATCCGTAAGTTCCTGCATAAGTGTTTCTGCAAAACCAATCAATGCAAAGTTTGGTCCAACATAGGAGCTGTATCCAAATACTCCCATAAAACCAACTACTGACGAAGTAAAGCTAATAAAACCATTGTGATTAAGATGCGGATAAACTTCTTTAGTAATATATACTGCTCCAAGGTATTTTACTCTATTTATACTTTCGAATTCAACAATTTGAGTATCTTCGAAGTATTTTGGGATTGCCATTCCTGCATTACTTATAATTCCATCAATACTACCGGCCTTTTTAACGATATCTTTTACAACCTTTTTTACTTGATTGTAGTTTCCAATATCAGCTGAATGACCTGAAATGTTCCCATTTGGAAATTCAACAGATATTTCTTTTATTAATGCTTTGATAGCTTTTTCATCTCTAGAAATAATAAATACATTTGCGCCTTCTTTAATTAAAACTTTTGAAATTTCGGATCCAATTCCTTTACTACCACCTGTAACTATTACATTTTTACCACTTAAAGTTATTTTACCCATTATTTTATCCCCTTACTTTTAAATTTTTAGACATATTTTTTACACTGTGTTTATTTTTTTTATTCTTATAAGATGTAACAATCACTATTTTATTAAATACTACTTAACTTTTAATATTACTAAAGTCATATCATCATGTTGTTCTGTACCAAAAGAAAAATTATCTATATCTACCACTATTTTTTTTACAATTTCATCAACCCTAAGCGGCGCATATTCAATTACTTTCTCTCTTAAACGATGAACACCAAATTCATTTTTTTCTTTATCCCATGCTTCTGAAACACCATCAGTATAAAGAACAACCATATCACCTGTTGCAAGTTGAAGTTGTGAATTATGATAAATATTGTCCTCATCAATTCCAAGCGGTAAACCCGTTTGTTTTGAAAGCGTGCATACATGGTCTTGTGCCCGATAAATAAATAGAGGTCCTTGACCGCCATTTGCAAATTGAACTGTTTTTGTTTCAGGATCAAATATCGTAAACATCATTGTTGCAAACTTGTCGATATGCGCTTGTTTTGCCATGATTTTGTTGATTGCTGTTAATATCTCGTCGCATCTAATTTTATGAAATAATTCAATATATGTAACAACAACAGTTTTTATCAAAACCATTACAAGCGATGCAGAAATTGATTTTCCTGAAACATCTGAAATAAGTAATGCTAATTTTTCATTAGGCAGTACTTGAAAATCAAAATAATCACCCCCAACGCCTTTTGCTGCTCTTGTATAGCCCATTACCTGATATTCATTTTTATCCAACATGTTTAATGGGTTCATTCCCTCTTGAATTTCTTTTGCCTGTCTGATTTGTTCGTTTACTAATAACTGCTCTTCTTTTTCTTGTTGAGCATTTTTTAACCCCTCAGTCATTGTATTGAACTGTTTAGCAAGATCACCTAATTCGTCATTAGTTAATACAGGCACTTTAAAATCCAGGTTACCCTCTCCGATTATTTTTGCCCCATCAACAAGTACTCGTATCGGCCTGACAATCAAACGACTTAAAAAAAACGAACCAAAACCACCGAGAAACCAAAATCCTATGGTGGTGATGATAAGTTGTCTTGCATTTTTTTTAATTCTTTCACTAATAACTTCGTTAGATAAAACAATTTGTACCACACCAAGCAGAGGCGGATCTTGTTTGATAAAAGGATGATAAATTGGATAATATATTACAAATAATTTAACATCGCGTTTTTGATAATCTAATTGATCTAAATGAGGTTCATTTGATTTTGATAAATTGGTCCAGATTGATTCTGTTACTTGATTTATTGTTTTTTCAATATATGCTTTTTCATCACTGTAAGACTTATTGATAAACTCTACTGTCGCAACTTTTGTTTTTGGATTTAGCACATGCCCCAACACATAACCGGGCATATTTCTCATACTTTGCAGGTTATCCGATATAGCCAGATCGTCATTATCCAGGATTGCTCTGGCAGAGCGAAAACCAAAATTTCTAGCATCATTTTTGGCATTTTGAATCATGCTTTCTTTTAATTCATCTGCCTGCTTTTTTGTTATAAATATTCCGATAGAAACAAGAACTATGGTAATTAACAAAAGTATCATCATCAATACTTTCCATCGAATGCTGACTCTCAATTAATACTCTCCGGACTTTTGTTCATTAATATTACAATTAACGGTAAAGTAACTTTTAATGCAAACACTTTTATTTAAATTTACATATAAAAATTCATATCGATTAATGTTAATTTTAATTAAAATAAACCCTTTAGGGCAATAAATTGCTGCGTGTGCCGTAAGCTGGCCATACTATCTACAACCTTGTTTATAAAATTGAGGAATTGTCAATAATATCATTACTTTAATAAATTATTTATTATTTATTATTGAATTTAGTGTAAAATATTTTAAAAAATTATAACAATATTATAATAAATATATTATATGGATAAAACAAACAAATACAGTCAGATCATTGCCTGCTTTACATTGCACATTGCAGGTCAATCCGGTAAAATGATTTTTAAAAACTTGAGTGTTATCGATCAATTAGATTTCATTAAAGTTGGAGAAACTTTATTTGGAAACAAATTTATCAGTATGATGCAAAATGCAAAAGAAACATTAAATAATCATTTAGATTGTAATATTAACGTAATCACAGTTATAGAAAATGAATATCCTGTTTTATTAAAAAAATCATTAAATCCTCCCCTTGCATTATTTTATATCGGAAATTTAAGTATATTATCAAAACCATTAATTTCAATCGTCGGTACTCGTAAACCATCAATCATTACCATTCATTGGGTTAAAGAAATTTGCTATTATCTCTCTAAACAAGGCTTTACTCTTGCGTCAGGACTTGCAATTGGTATTGATACAATTGTACATGCCAATTCTTATTTAAGAGGTACGATCGGAGTTGCAGCACAATCGCTGGATATTAGATCACCCAAAATAAATGCATACTTATTCGAAGAGGCAATGCATAAAAAATCTGAAGTTTTATTATTAAGCGAATATCCCCTAAAAACTCCAGCAAGAAAGTATCACTTTATCAATCGAAATAGAATAATTGCAGGGATATCAGAGAGTACCATTTTTGCGGAAGGTGGAATGAACAGCGGTGCAATGATCACTGCAAACTGGTGTTTAAAGAGACAAAAAAAATTATATGCAATACATTCAAAATTTCAAAAAAATAATGAAGGAAATAATTATTTATTAAGTACCAACCAGGCTGTAAATATTAGTGAAGCTTTTCCAGTTAATATCTCACGTAAAAAATCTGAAGAAGCCGATGCATTTTTTATATATAATACTCCCTATTATTTAGGAGATGATGAATGGTTATTTATTGATAAGAAGAATTTTTCAACAAAATTTCTCTTGTCTGATCAACAGGATCCGGATTTTGTACAGTGTATCGACTAAATGAAGTAGTTTCTGCTTCTTTTTCCGTGTTTTTATAATCAGTATTTACTTGAATCTTATAGCCTGCTTCATCTGCCATCTGAATCATATCTTTAGTGTATGCGCCATATGGCCATGCCCAGGAAACAACTGTTTTACCAATCAAGAATTCAAGTTTTTTTCTTGATAAAAATATTTCTTTATAAAATTTTTTCTTGTTACTTTTAAATAATTTTTCCATATCCGAGTGAGAAAATGAGTGTGACCCAATTTCAAAATTATCCGGTAATGAAGCCATTTCTTTAAATATCCAGGGTTGGTTTTCGTACTTTTCAAGATAAATAAAAAATGTGGCGCCAAATTTATATTTTTTTAACAGCGGAATAGCTATAGAAAAAATAGATGCATATCCGTCATCAAAAGTTAGTACAATTGGCTGCTTTTTAAATTTTTCATGATTTTGTATTTTAAAATACCAGTCTTTAAGAGAATATACTTCGTATTTGGTTTTTAACATATCAAGAATTTCAATAAATTCTTCTTCCGAAATAGAATATTTACCATCGCCATTTATATCATGAAAACATAAAATTATAATATTTCTGCCATCTATATTATTTTTTGGACTGTTGACAGAAAAAATAGAATCATAATTTATTATTGTCACTACAAATATAAAAAATATATTAATAAATGTACGGTTTAAACTAAACATGAGCGCTGTCCATAGTATATATATTAGAAAAATGAGATATGAAGAAGCAAAAAATTTCTTCAGGGCTGAGCTGGAAAAATATTTTTTTAGAGGATTTGAATTGGTTGAAGTTGTTCATGGAATAGGTACTTATACTTTGCGAAATATGATCATTGACGAAATTAGTAATCTTGACTATGTAAACATTATCGACTCACACAATCCTGGATCTTTATTATTAGAACTTTTAGTTCCCGATAAAAGAACATTACGGAAATTTACATAATTTAATCATTTAATGATCGCCATTTTGTTATGGTGTCTAAAGCCTTTACAAGATAATCTGTTTCAATATTTACTTTATAGCCAGCTACCCAGTCAGGAATATTTGTTTTTTTAATGGTTTCTGGAATTATTTGAAATCGGGCACTATTTTTCTGCAACTCATGTATTGTTAAACTTATTCCATCTATGGCAACTGAACCTTTCGGAACTAAATACGGAGAAGAAATTTCTATGGTAACATCCCAATGATTTTCATATTTTTCAACATTTTTAACATTTGCCATAGATTCTACATGACCCTGGACAATGTGACCACCCAATCGATCACTTGCTCGTAAAGCTCTTTCAAGATTTACCAAACTTCCAGTTTTTAATAAACCTATATTGGTTAGTTTTAATGTTTCTGGTACAGAAAAAATTGTAAACTGACTGCCGTTATTTTTTTCAACAGTTAAGCAGACACCGTTAACAGCAATACTGTCGCCATTTTTTAAATCTTGTAATACATAATCGGCTTTAATGGTGATTCTTTTACCATCATTCTTTTCATCGATGTCAATTATTTTTCCAGTTTCTTCAACGATTCCAGTGAACATATTATTATCTAAATTGATAGCGGGCGATGGGACTCGAACCCACTCTAAAAGCTTGGAAGGCTTTTGTGCTACCGTTACACCACGCCCGCGATATAAAATCAATGCTTTTGATGAAAATGTACCGATTCCTGGTAAAAAGGATCGCCTACAGGTTCAGGGTTTACTTTTGCATAAGCATTTAATACAGAATAACCGATTATACCTACTGCACCCAAAAATAATCCGAATTCCATCCATTTAAATGGAAATCCATGTATATTATTTTCTTGAATTCCACCATAAACTAACCAAACTACATCAACAAATCCTATAAAAATATTCCATGCTGCTACTCTTGATAACATAACATAGTTTCTTTTCAGTTTACTTGAAAGAAGTATTAATAATGGTAATGCAAAATGTGTTAACCATAAAAATACTGTAAATGAAGCCCAAACTCCATGTAAACGTCTTTCAAGATAAACTGTTTCCTCTGGTAAATTTGCATACCAGGTTAACATGTGTTGTGAAAAAGCAACATAACCCCAGTAACCGGTAAAGGCCAACTGGAACTTACCAAGGTCATGAAAATGTTCTTCATTCATACTTTTTAAGCCACCATTACTTTTAATAGCGCTTGTAATTAATATTACATAGGCAAAACCTGTAAACCAAATTCCTGCCATGCAATACATGGGAAACATAGTTGTTTGCCAATGTGGTTCTAATGACATAATTAAATCCATAGATGCGACTTCAAGAAAATAAGCAAAAATAATTAGAAAAGCAGCGCTTATTGCAGCGAGTACTCCTCGAGATGGTCCATTATGTCCTTCATCTTGCTTGATAGATAACTTTCTCATATAATAGGCAACTGCAAACCATGACGTTAAATATACAACAGCTCTAATTATAAAAAAAGGTCTATTTAAATATGCTGATTTTCTTTGTAATATATGATCATTGTTCATAATATCTTCGTGAGTCCACTCATATAAATTATGCATTCCAAATATTAAAATAATAGCAACCAATACAGCCGCTACAATAATTAAATACAACATGGATTCCGGTACCCTTCTAAATACCACAGACCATTTAGAACCTGATACAAAATGTAACGCTGTAAAAAATCCGCCAAATAAACCTACACCCAGTATATAATACGCTGTGACAAGTAAACCCGCCCATGCCCTTTGTGAATCTACGATAAACCCGACTAATAAACTTGCTACACCAATAGCAATAAGTACATAAAAAATATTATTTAACTTAAGAGGTACTTTAAATTTTTCCATATGATTTGCCTTCCCTTTATTTCATTGCTTCTATTTGTAAATATTTAACATAATGCGCAATTGCCCATCTGTCAATTTCTGGTACCTGGGTAGCATAACTTTTCATTACGTTAATTCCTGTTGTAGTTACTAAAAAGATTCTTTCTACACTCCAGGTTTCGGTTCTAACCGGCTCTGTTTTATTTGGTCTTGCTATTGCTTTTATATTGTCAAATTTTGCTTTAACAAGTCCGTCACCTTTTCCGCCATAACCATGACAGGGTGAACAATAAATATTAAATCTTTGCTTACCACGTTCTAATGTAGCTTCATCACTTTTTAATGGACTGCTAATCATATGTGATCCAATTTCCTGCTCATCAGGGTTTGACGTTATTGTAAATCCGTTGATATTATAAGTAATATCCTGTTCATCTAAAACATAAGCTCCCGGTATTGTTCTATTAAATTTTGCATTTAAAAACTTATGTGCAATGGTATAATCTGGCGGAAATCGATTACCAGGTCTGTTTCCAATTGCATCAAATTTTTGACTGTCCAATGCAGGGGAATACGCCATATCCATAAAATAATGGAATTTTCTTCTTATAGAGTTACAGCTAACCACGTTCGCTATAAGTATTAGTATTATTATTTTTTTCATAATCTCACATCCTCATGTTTTATTTGTTTATACTTTAACAGGATTTATATCGGTATAAAGTCCCTGCAGTAACTTTTCAACATCAGACTTACTCATATCGTCGCCGATCCAAATTGCAAAACCGTCAGATGTAACAGTATTTACTACTGGCCTTCTTGAACTTTTACCCAATCTTCCCAGATATAATGTTATACCAAGCGTAGCAAAGGCTGTAAACAATACTGTTAATTCAAACGTAATTGGTAGATATATGGGCCATGAAAATGGCGGCTTACCGCCAATTATCCTTGGCCAACTAGATGTATCAATCCATGTCATTGAAGAAAACGCAAATGTACCGCCAGTTAATGCCCCAATTGCTGATATAAATGGCACCCACGATCGGCTTAATCCCATGGCTTCCTGTAAATTATGTATTGGAAAAGGAGTAAAACAGTCGAATCGTTTTATTCCTGCATCTCGTACTTTTTCTGCGCCCTTGATAAGGCTTTCCGCATCTTTTATTACGATAACCCAACCTTTATCAGGTTCCTCATATCGATATAATCCTTTTTTAACATCTTCAAAACTAGTCATCTTTTTCCTCCCAAGTTTTTTTGATCAATAGACTAACCTGATTGTTAGTGACCAAAACCCTTTGCTTTATCGCCAGCCTCATCAGCCTTTAATTCAGCAACCGCTATTTGTGGCAATGCACGTACAAATATAAGATACCAAAAAAAGAACCAACCAAATGATCCAACCAGCATGGCATAATCAAAAAAAGTTGGTACGTATAAATCCCAGCTTGATGGTAAGTAGTCTCTGTGAAGAGATGTAACGATGATAACAAATCTCTCAAACCACATACCAATATTCACCACAATGGATATTGCAAATAAAACATATATATTTGTGCGCAGTTTTTTAAACCACATAAAATGTGGCGAAACAACATTACATGTAAACATCGTCCAAAATGACCAAGCATACGGACCTTTTAATCTATTTAAAAATACATACTGCTCCATATCATTGGCGCTGTAATATGCCATGACAAATTCAGTTGTGTATGCAAAAGATACCATCATTCCCGTAAGTAAAATTACGAGAGCCATATTTTCAAGGTGTTTTAAGGTGACATATTGTTTTAAACCAAATACTTCTCTTGAAATAATCATAATTGTCATCACCATTGCAAATCCCGAATAAATCGCACCAGCAACAAAGTAAGGCGGAAATATTGTTGCGTGCCAACCAGGAATCACTGAAGTAGCAAAGTCAAATGATACAATCGAGTGTACTGAAAATACCAAAGGTGTAGAAATAGCTGCCAGAATTAACACCATTTTCTCATAATGAATCCATGTTTTCGCCGATCCTACCCAACCTATGGAAAGTATATTAACTACATTTTTTCGAAGCTTCAATAACGTATTACCTAATTTAGTTTTTGCTTCAATATTGACCAATCGATCTCTCATTGTCGCAAGATCAGGTACCAGCCCCATGTACCAAAAGATCAAAGAAACGGTAAAATAAGTTGAAATCGCAAAAACATCCCACAATAAAGGAGAACGAAAATTCACCCATAGAGGTCCTCTCTCATTAGGATACGGAAAGAAGAAAAATATTAACCATGGTCGACCTAAGTGAAGAACTGGAAATGTTAATGCTGTCATTACAGCAAAAATCGTCATTGCTTCAGCTGCCCTATTGATCGTAGTTCTCCATCTTTGCCTAAATAAATATAAAATTGCTGAAATTAACGTTCCAGCATGACCAATACCTATCCAAAAAACAAAGTTGATGATGTAAAATCCCCAACCCACCGGCGTGTTGATAGCAAAAATTCCAAGACCTTTGACAAAACTATAGCCAGCAATTGACCAAAACATCACAACCCCAGCTGTCGCCAAACCAAAAGCTATATACCATAATTTCGTAGGAAAACTTTCAAGAGGTTTTAATATATCATTATCTATTTCTCTATCAGGTTTACCGATATTATAAACATTTTCTAGTGCACTCATACTTTCTCCTTCCGTACTCTGTTAACCTTTATTCATAATCCTGGTTAAATAATTAACTCTAGGTTTAACATTTACCTCTTCTAACATTCTATAGGATCTTTCAGTTGCAGCTAATTGTGCAACCGTTTTGGTTTTATCACCTAAATCGCCAAATGTAATCGCATTAGATGGACAACCCTGTTGACATGCTGTCTTCAGGTCATCTTCGTTAATCTTATGACCATCATTTTTGGCCATTTGTCTCTGTTCATTTATTCTTTGTACACAAAATGAACATTTTTCAATAACCCCGCGACCTCTGACAGTAACATCAGGATTTAAAGACATTTGCATTGGATCTTTTAACTTTCCATATTGATTTTCAAACCAGTTAAAACGTCTTACTTTAAAAGGACAGTTGTCAGAACAATATCTTGTTCCAACGCATCTATTATAGGTCATATCGTTTAGACCTTCTGAACTATGTGAAGTTGCTCCTACCGGACAAACATTTTCGCATGGAGCATTCTCACAATGTTGGCACATTACCGGCGCAAAATGTGTACTTGGATTAGATGGCTCACCTTCATAATAACGGTCAATTCTCAACCAACTCATTTCACGACCACGCCATACTTCTGATTTACCGGTTACTGGTATATTATTTTCAGAATAACAGCTCATAACACATGCAGAGCAACCCGTACACTTGCTTAAATCTATAGTCATACCCCATTTATACACGTCTGAATTGGTTTCGAGGGCATAGTTTTGTAATGGATACAAACCCTTTCCTTCCAGTTTATGCTCATGATTACCAGCTCTTTTATCTTTTTTATAATCTTTTAACTCTGCGTATCGAACAAGAGCTCTACCTTCCATTTCATGATGTCTTTGAGTAGTTGCAAGCTCATAACCACCTTTTACTTTTTGTACGGATACTAGAATACCAGTATATTTTGTTCCTGTACTTGAGAATTTAGCTAATTTTAGCGCATTAACGCCTAAACCTTTCGCAATATTTCCAAGCTCGTCATGACCATAACCAATAGCAATGGCAACGCTGCCTTTTGGGATACCTGGTTGTACATACAATGGAATATGAACTTCTTTTTCACCATTCTTTAAACTTAAAATATCTCCCATTCTCCATCCATTCGATTTAGCATCCTCTGTAGAAACCGCAACAAAGTTTTCCCATACGATTTTAGTAATTGGATCAGGTAATTCATGACGGAAAGCATTATTACCGCCCTGTCCATCACCAATTTGAATGCTTTCATACAATGATAAAGTAAATCCAGAGGCATCTTTTTGTGTTTTCCCAACACCAGCCAGTGCATTTGCATTAAAACCACGAGCTCCAGAGTACCCTGAAGTTTTTCTGCTAACAAAATAACCATCTGCCAGAGTTTGATCCCATAATTTTGCAAAATTGCCAGAAAGATACGATGGTGCACTATTTGCTTTTATAAACTGATAGTAACTCATATTTGAACCCTGTAAATGCAACCATGCATCACCAGGAGAAAGTGTATCAAACAATGTACGCAACACTGGTTGAGCAATTGTGTACACACCTGTTGTGTATGCATCATTCCATGACTCAAATGAATGACTCAAAGCGATTACAATGTTTGACTTAACTGTACTTTCATCCATAAAATATGAAAGACTAATTACATTTTTAACCTTGCTTAATGCTTCTAAAACACCTGAATCCGCAGGAAGATCAAAAACGGGATTAACACGATCAAGAATCAATACATCAACTTTTCCATTGTTCATTTCTTGAATTAAATTATTTAATTCAAAATTACCTGCAAGACTATCCAAATCTGCAGCCGGTACGTCTGATAAAATTGTTGATCCATCATTTCCAAGAATTGAATTTAATAGATTTATCACAATCTCTAATTCGCCTGAAATTTCAGACCTTGAGGAAACACCGCCGCCAACTACGATTGAATTGCCAGCATACTTTTTTAATTCATCTGCCAGTCCCTTGATTTTATCAATATTTAAACCTGTTATTTCGGATGTTTTCTCTGGCGTATAGTCACGAACTGCTGCCAAAATTGCACCGTTTCCAGCATATACACTAAAAGGCAATAGTAAATTGGCAAGTCCTAATGCCAGAGCAACGTGAGTACCTGAATTAATCGGCATTCTATCATCTGCATTAGCGCCAGTTAGACTCATCATACTTTCAGCTACGATAAGTCTGTTCATTTTTTTATCAGGACTTCGAAGATTTGAATAACGCTTGGTATTTACTTCAGGTGATATCCATGTACCTAGAAAATCACCTTCGATAGATAAAATTAATTCTGCCTTATCAAATCGATATTGAGGTATAATTGATTTTCCATAGCTTTTTCTTTGAGCTTCAACATAGGATTGCATTGTACCTGAAAAATCATAAACAATTTGTTTAGCCTGCGGTTTACTTCGTAAAAAACCATTGATTACACTTTTATCTGCAGGGCTAAAACTCTGTCTTGACAGTATTCTAATGGTTTGTCCACCATTAATCACTTCATTTGCCTGTATTATGGCATCGGCGGTTGAAATATCAACGTGTTTATCACCTTTTTTAATTTTAGAAGATTTTAATCTATCCGGATCATATAAGTCCCATATACTTGAAAAAGCATCTGCGGTCATCGCACCCTGATTGATTGGATGATCATCATGTCCGTCAATTTTAATCGGTTTACCTTCTCTTGTTTTAACCAATACCGGAACTACACCTCGTGAACTTGTTAATGCTGTAGCATAATAAGCAGCTATACCAGGTTGAGCTTCAGGAGCTCTTACAAGATATGGCATAATTTTTTCAACTGGTTCTCTGGAACACTTTAAACCAGCCATTCCAATCGAAGCCCCCATTATACCAAGAAATTTTTTTCTGTCGAGTTTATAACCGATACCTTTATCGATTAATTCCTGTACTGTTCCAGAAAATTCCTGACTTTTATCATCCCATTTATTTTCATACTTTGCTCGATCTTTTGATTCAACCGAACGCCACATTTTTTTTTCTTGATATTTTGATTTCATAAATTTGATCACTCCTTAATAAAAATTCATCAATAATGGCAGGTGCTACAATCGACACGAGCTCCCAATGCCTTATTCTCCCGATGACAACTTATGCAGAATCCCATATTCAATGGTTTTACTTGCTCAACAACTTCCATAGTTGCGATATCGCCATGACATGGCTTACAAGCCTCTTTAGTAGCTTGACCTGGTTTTAATAGCGCATGAATATGAGGTTGATGTGAAAAACGTACGTGATCTGGAAGATTATGTATTCTTATCCATTCTGGAACTTTATTGTCCTCCCAGTATTTACGCAATTTTTTAATTTCCCCAGTATAAAATGCATCCGTTTTTTTATCTCCTGTATCTACATTATCACCAACAATTTCATGGCAGTTAAAACATATGTTCAAGCTCGGTACTGCAGCCTTTTTACCCATGGTAACACCAGTATGACAATACTGACAATCCATATTGTATTTACCGGCATGTACTTTATGACTGTATTGTATAGGCTGTATTGGAGCGTATCCAACTCTTGGATTTGGCGGGTAGCCCATCATTACCCAAATAAATCCGCTAATCAGTACAACTGGGATACCAATTTTTAATAACTTACTTTTCATAATTCACCTTTCATATTAAATTTTATTATATCATTCTCTATTCTACAGAACTTGCTGCTAAAGATTTAACATATTCTGCAACTTGAGTAATTTGTTCATCAGTTAAAACTTCTGCCCAGCTTGGCATAGCCGTGCCTTCAAGACCTTCATTAATTGTTCTTTTTACTTCTTCAATACTTGATCCATATTTAAACCCATCTTTTTTATAATTTCTTGGTTTTGGATTTAATGCTGCAGCGCCAGGTCCATCACCTTCACCACTAATCCCGTGACAGGCTGAACAGTTTGCTTCATAGATATTTTTACCATTTTCAATGGATTCATCGGCTTTCTTTTTTTTATTACATTGTAGAGTAATTAAAGAAAGAACGCCTAATAAACATAAAAATGTAATTGTTTTTTTTATCATAATACTCTTTACTCCCATAATGTGTTTTATCTATTTTTAATAAACACAAAAATAAACTGACTTTTTTATTTTTTTTTAGTCGGTTTATATCCAATCTCAATGTCACTTAAAATATATTATTTCATACGTCTATTTTTTTTTAAATTAATACTTGCATTAACCAAAAAAAATAATATTAGACTTTCGTAATATTGTTATTAATATTTTACTTCTTTAAGATATGTAAAAAAATCGTCGATAATGTTAAAATGTTAGTTGGATCTTAAGTAAAAACTTGACAAGAACTTGCTAAATATGCATTAATTAAATAAAACGAGCTTAAGTATGAAAAATAACTCTCTAAACATTGAATATGATATTTTATCATCTGATGACCCTATCGAAGAAATGCCTTTAAAAATTAACAATTTTATAAATCCGATTATAGATCTATTGCACCCTGAAGCAAGCAGTATACATGAAGATATAAATCACTTAGAACTTACTGAAGATGAGATAGACGATGTTTTAACAAAAAGTGATACTTTCCATTTAGACATGGAGGAAATTCATGATGATTTTAAACTGGAAACTTCAAATCACGATTCAATACCTTCTTTGAATATTAATGATGAAAATGATAATGAAATTATTTCACATAATGACTTTGACTTTACTAATAATTCATATGATAACATCGATGTAGATGTAACGAAAAGCAATATTGAACAACCGCAAGACAATAGTTTTGAAACAGAGTTTAATATTGATGACAATGAAAAAAAAGATACTTCTATTGAAGATGATTTTTTTGAAGAAACTGAGGAAGGGCCAATTGCGCTTTCTGACGAAGAACTCGAAAGTGCGCTCTCAGATACTTCAAGCCTGACTGCTGATACACTTGATACGACTGAAAAATCAAATGATAATGAAGTAAGTTTAGAAGATGAATTTGATTTTACCTATAATCCAGATGATAACATCGATGTAGACGCAAAGAAAAGCAATATTGAACAGCCGCAAGACAATAGTTTTGAAACAGAATTTAATATCGATGACAATGAAAAAAAAGCTACTTCCACCGATGATAATTTTTTTGAAGAAACAGATGAAGGACCAATTGCACTTTCTGACGAAGAACTCGAAAGTGCACTCTCGGAAACTTCAAGCCTGACTGCTGATTCACTTGATACGAACGAAAAACCAAATGAAAAGGAAACAAGTTTAGATGATGAATTTGATTTTTCCTATAATCCACATGATAACATCGATGTAGACGCAAAGAAAAGCAATATTGAACAACCACAAGACAATAGTTTTGAAACAGAGTTTAATATTGATGACAATGAAAAAAAAGATACTTCCATTGATGATAATTTTTTTGAAGAAACAGATGAAGGACCAATTGCACTTTCTGACGAAGAACTCGAAAGTGCACTCTCGAATACTGAAAACGCAACCTCAGATCAACCGATAATTCTAGAAGATGTATCTAATCAAGAGATAAGCCTTGAAGATGACTTTGATTTTTCATTTAAGCCTGATGAAAGTAAAAATGGTGAAATAGAAAAATCTTCAAATAATATCGAACAAGTTAATGATGATCTATTTGAAAAAGATATGAAAATAAATGAATCAAATACAGATGATTCGATGGAAAAAAACTTTTTTGAAGAAAATGAAGATGAACCTATTACACTTTCTGAAGAAGAACTTGAAAATACATTAATGGAACCAGAACCTTCGCAAAAGAATTATGAAGGCAATGAAATTGATGAAAAATTAAACGAAAATTTTGATATTCCTGTTTTTGATGATGAACTTTTAGATGAAACAGAATCAGTTAATTCAAGCGATGATGAAAATACAAGTAACACAATAAGTGATGCTGATAAAGCCTATAAAGAAACCTCTCAACAAGTAGATTCAGAAGAAGACAATGAGTGGGAAATAGAATTGACGCCGGATGACTACAAAAAAACTCCTGAAATAAAACAGGATCTGGAAGTTAAACCATCAGCAAGCAATGATGCATCTGATATGATTTCAGATGAGGAAGGTAAAGTGAATTTTCATGAAGAGTCCAATGTTTCTTTGCCAAATCGCGATGAACTAAAAAAAGTTGTAGCCTATCTGGACAATCTTCTTGGTGAATTGCCCGACGAATTAATTGAAAAGTTTGCTAAATCAGAGTATTTTAAATTGTACCAAAAAGTAATGGAAGATCTTGGTTTATAATGGGATTAAAAGACAAAGCAAGTAATTCTCGAAACGCATCCAGACAAATTGGGGCATTAAAAAATGACCAGGATTTTTACAATTCGTATGCCCAGGATGAAATTTCTTTTGATCAAGAAAAAATGCTCGATATTTTAAAAAAAAAAGGTAAAATAGATAAAGAGGAGTTATTTAAAACTGGAAAAACTGGACTTGAAGAAAATCTTTCACGTTATCTTTTACCGGACGATTTATCTGGTTCAACACAACCTGCAGATTCAGATTATTCATTAAATAGTCGTTTAGAAGCACTGATAAACCTGATTGAACTCTCCAAAGAATTGGCGTTAACCGATAATCCTGAAGAACTATGGGAGTCTTTATTATTTAATATACTTGGTCAGGTCGGAGCAAGAGAGGCGGCAATTTTTATTAAAGATGATAACCGCATGCAGCTAAAAGCATATAAAGGTTTTATTTTTCCTGAAAACTTTAATTTATCAAAACGTTCAGGAATTGAACGAATTTTACAAAAAGATTTAAATATTCATTATGGAAATAAATTATCAAATGATATTGTCGGTGATGAATATACCTTATTTACGTCACTTCAGATCGAACTTGTAATTCCTATCATTCAAATTGAAGAATTAAATGGTTTTATTTTAATTGGAAAAACAATTGGAGCCAGCGACTATTCTATAGAAGATTTATTGTATTTAAAACTTCTCGGTGAAGTGATAGGATCATTTCATTCTGTAATACAAAAAAGTGAAATCATAAACAATCAAAAAAAAATATGGAATTCTAGAGAAAAAGTTTATCAAAAGTACCTTTACTTTCAACAACAAATACAATCTGGTAAAACCCCTGAAGAAACTCAGCAAATATTCAATACTTATATGACTGATCTTTTTAAATTTCAAGCCTATCTATTGTTTATTTTAAACGAAAAGGAAGAGTATCTTCTCACTGCTCAAAAAGGATTACAGGAAAGTAGTTATAAAAACTTGCGATTTTCTCCAGAAGATGAAGTCATCTTCAAATGCCAGCAACACCATACATGGTTTACTTATGAAAACTTGTTAGATGAAACGATGTTTAGCAGCAATTTATCTAAAGAAGATAAGATCATCTTAAAAGAATGCAGGATTTTGCCTTTACATTTTCATGGTAACCTTTATGGCTTTTTTATTTTACTAAATGTAAAAAATGATATACCTACAGAATACATGCATTACGCACAAAATATAATCATCACTTATTTTTGGTATTATCTAAGCCACATTTATTTAAAAAAGGCGCAAAAAAACTTAAAAATATCAATTACTGATCCAATGCACGCAATTAAAGATGTAATATCTCGTCACGAAAAAATACTTTCTAAAAAAGGAATCCCCTACTCCATTTTTATTATTCAAATTACCAATCTTGATCGTTTAGAAAATCTTTTTGGAGAAAAATTTACTTTTACATTACGAAGAAAAATTAAAAAAATATTAAATCAGGAATTTTCAAATTCAAAATTTATTTCTGAATTATTTTCCAATAAATTTATAGTTATTTTTGAAAAAATCGATAAATCCATGCTATGGATTTACGATAAAAATTTTATTAAAAAAGTAAATGCGGCTTTTGATAATGAACAAAAAAGACCTCTCTTAAATAATCGCCTTTATTCACGACCTGAAGATAAGGAAAGAACTCTTGAACAATTAATAAATTATTAATTACAGAAAAAGTATATTAATAAAAATGGATTTTTTGCCGAAAATCTATTAGTTATGTCTCACTACCTTCATAAATTTAAAAAACATAAAAATCAAAGTTTATTTGTTAACAAATTACAATACTATATAATTGTTTATTTCGTTGTAGCTTTCCCCTCGATCATTCAATCACAGGGATGGCCTAAATATGACCAGCGCGGGAATCTAACTGAAAGTTATTCCAGTCAAGGTTTAGCATTATACATTACATCCAGCAAATCCAGATATCTTACGGATGAAACTATTTCAATTAACTGTCAGATTAAAAATGAAGGCCTGTATCCAATCACGATTTATTTAAATAATGAAATATTAAAAAATTTTACATTTATTATACGTGATAATAAGGGGCAAAGCTTGCCATTAAAAACTGATTCTATAAAAAGCAGATCTAGAGAAATTAAAAATCAAACTTATTTTGGAGATTACACCGCAACCGACTATAATGCAAGAGCAATGGTCATTCAGCCTGGTGAATCTGTTACAAAGTCTTTTAATCTAAGTGAGTTTTTAACAAAAGATGTAATAAATTCAACGTCAAATACCCTCAATGTAATGGCTTATTTTTATCCAAATCCTGAGCAGTCCAATCAACTGTATATTCCTTCCAGTAACCAGTATAGCATTTACATAGATTCTGGAAACATCTATAAAACAAATAAATATTACAGTGAACATCAATTAGCCATGCAGGAATTAAAAGTTTCTCCCAAAGAGGTGATATATTTAATGTTAACTGCTGAATATGAAAAAAACTGGTTAAATTTTTTCAAATATTTAGATTTAAAAGAGATAATACGAGATTATCCTGATCAGGCAAGACAATACATAAGAGCCCCTGACGATAAAAAAAATCTTGTAATTGAAGATTTTAAAAATTATTTAATGGGTTCATCACATCATAAATTGTTAAAATTTGAAGTTGTCAGTGAAAATATAGAAAATAAAAATGCAACAGTAAAGGTTAAAGCAATGAGAGAAGTAGATGGATTTGACAGAGATTTAATCTATACATATTATTTAAGTGAAAGAGATAAATTATGGCAAATTTCCGGTGTGGATTCACAACTGGCGAAATAAATGATTGTACACAGTTATAAAATATGAGACGATTTAATGGATAGAAATTACGGCGGGATAAAATGACAGATATACTATCACAAGACGAAATTGATCAGTTATTAAATGCAATATCAAGCGGAGATATTCAACCTGAAGAATTTTCTCAACAGGCCGAACAAAAAAAAGTAAAAATCTATGACTTTAAAAGACCGGACAAGTTTTCTAAAGATCAAATTAGAACGGTTCAGATGATGCATGAAACTTTTGCGCGTCTGACAACAACGGCTTTATCTGCAAAACTGAGATCGATGGTTGGCGTACACGTTACCAGTGTGGATCAGTTAACCTATGAGGAGTTTATACGTTCTATTCCAAACCCGACAACTCTGGCATTAATCAATATGGATCCTCTAAAAGGTTCGGCAATTCTAGAAGTTGATCCTGCCATTACATTTACGATCATTGATCGATTATTTGGCGGTACGGGTGAACATTATAAAATTAACCGTGAATTAACCGACATTGAACTATCCGTTATTGAAGGTATTGTTGTACATATACTTGGAAACCTTCGTGAAGCCTGGTCTACTGTAATTGACCTTCGACCGCGACTTGGTACCATTGAAACAAATCCACAATTTGCGCAGATCGTACCTCCAAATGAGATGGTAATGCTCATTACACTTGAAACTAAAATCGGTGAAAGCGAAGGTATGATGAACCTTTGTATACCATACATCACCATTGAACCTATCATTGCTAAACTTTCAGCCCAATACTGGTTTTCTTCCATACGAAGAGGAGAATCAGAAGTAAATATGAAAATTATACAAAATCGACTCGAAAATGTAGAAGTAGAAGTTCGAGTTGAAGTTGGTGAGGCAATGCTTCCATTTTCGGAGTTCATCAATCTGGAAGTTGGCGAAACGATTAAATTAAACACTCGAGTTCATGATGACTTTACATTGCGTGTGGGCGAAAGACCCAAATACAAATGCCGTCCGGGACGCGTTGGAGCACACCTTGCGGTGCAAATTGGCGAAGAAATACATGAGGTACCTGATGAATTCCTCATTACCAGTCGTTCTCAGGAAGATTATTAAAATTTTAAATTAAAACAGGTATTGACTCAGGTTGAAAATTATTTAATATTTCATGAATTTTTTCGGCCTTTGTTTCTGTAATTAGTTTTTGTTTAATTGCCGATGAAGACGCAATTCCTTTTAAATATCTCGTAATTTGTTTTCTAAACAATAAAACTCCTTGAGATTCACCATGATAGGCAACATTTAAATCTAAATGCCGCAAAATTACACCAACTCTTTCTAAATATGATATTTCATTTAATTTTTTATCTGAAAAAACCCAGGGATTTCCCATAGCTTTTCTGCCAATTAAAACTCCATCTACGCCATATTGATATATTTTGTTTCTGGCATCAGCAAGATCTAATACGTCTCCGTTACCAAAGACTGGTATCTGTACATTTTCTTTTAAAAGAGAAATTTCTTCCCATGAGGCATTACCTTTATAACCCATTGTTCGAGTTCTTGCATGTATAAAAACCGCCCATGCGCCCTCACCTTCTAGAATTTTTCCAATCTCAATATAGTTTTTTTCGGAATCTGACCAGCCTAGTCTTATTTTACCTGAAACAGGTACCTTGATTATTTTTTTTAGAGCGGAAAATAATTTAATAACTTTTTGTGGTTCATGCATTAACCCTACACCAGCGCCTCTTTGACAAATCTTTTTAACAGAGCAGCCCATGTTGATGTCTATGGCATCCGGCTTTTTTTCTTCAACCAAACGAGCAGCTTCTACAATGGTATCAACATCATGTCCAAAAATTTGAAAGATCACAGGCCTTTCAACTTCATCGTACTGGAGTATTTTATGGGTCTTTTCAATTTTCCTGCATACTGCATCTGCAGCTACAAATTCAGTAAAACTAAAAGCAGACCCAAGCTCCCTGCAAATCATTCGAAATGGCATATCAGTATATCCATCCATAGGAGCCAGAGCTACAGGATTTTTAGGCAGTATAGATAAAATATGTTCCATTATTGATGATTGATTATTAAATAATATGTTTTACAAATGGGGGAAGGCCGCAACCATGTGCGGCCTTGGGGGCATAGCCCCCGTTTATCCTGGTTTTATTTATACATGTCATTTTTTTTTATTGACTTAACGAGCAAATTTGTTTTTTTGCGTTATGAAAAAATTTATCGGATGCTCTATTTTATTGGTTATAAGCTTATTAACGTTTAACTGTTCCAAAAATTATGATGCTCTGTATCTTGAAGCCATGGATTTAAAAAATCAAGGTAAATACACAGAAGCCAGAGAGGTTTTTGAAAAAGCTGCAGTTAAAAAAGAAACTCCTGAGGTTTATAAGGAAATTGCAAATTTTTATATTGAATATTCAAAAGATTATAATAAAGCTGAAGATTATCTTCAAAAATCTTTAAAACTTAATCCCAATTATCCGAACTCTATTCATAACATGGGTCTTGTTTATTTAAAAAAATATGAAAAAAGTGTAGAAAATAATGAAATAAATAATGAGTATTTGAAAACTTCCGAACAATGGTTTACAAAAAACATAAACTTAAACCCTGACTTTGGATTATCATATGCAGAGTACGGTATGGTCTTGTTTTATAATAAAAAAAATAACGATGCTGTTTTAAAAATTAAAACCGGTATTGAAAAAGGAGCTAATAAAAGTTACGCCCATCTCTTACTCGGAAAAATTTATTTTAATGGTTATCAGGATTATAATCTAGCGCTAGAAAACTTCAATATCGCTTATAATGATTTTGGCAAAGATCCTTTTTTATTAAAAATGATGGCTCTTACAAATAAAAAATTAAACCATATCAATGATGCTCGTACCTATTATCATAAATACATAAAATCTCTGGAAGACTCAGGATTACCTGAAGAAATGATTAAAAAAGCCAGAGAAGATGAATCAAAACTGATCTCAGGTTAAGTTTACATTAGCATAGGAGCGATAATAATTAATATAAATATAATATTTTAGTATATTTATATTGATCATTATGCCTCCAAAAAGTAAAATTAGAAATACTTCGTTAAAGTCATTTGCCGGCAAAAAAGCGGCCAGGAATATGCAAGGATCATTGTATTCCGGTAACTCAGAAAAATCTGAAAAAAGCGCTAAAGGTTCTGAGTTATCAAATTTACTGAAAAAACAATTCTCTCCGGGCAAAAATATCAATGTTACACATCGCGCCTATGAGATCATTCCAAGAAACAGCCCGTATAGCCACCATTTTAAAACTCTGTTAAATGCAGAAAGTTTTATTTCTAAAAAAGAATTTCAGATGGCCATTGACATCTACCAAAGATTATTAAATAAAATACCACTTAGATCTTCCAGAGAAAAAATTGAAGAAAACATTCAAGACATTCAAGGTTTTCTTACTGATTATGATGAACCATTTTCTCCTAAAGTTCAACTGGACATAACATACTCAGGACCACCCCAGGGCATGCAGTCTAATGCCCCTGGACAAGCCCAGGGCGGACTTACTGGTCCTCTGGGAAGTACTCCCATTCAAATCCAAATGGGTATGCCCCAGATGCCCCAAATACCTCAAATGCCTCAAGGAGGAGGACAACCTTCTGGTATGGGTGGTATGGGCGGAATGTCTCCACAAATGGGTGGCGCTCCGATGGGCGGCGCAATGCCTCCATTTAGTCAGGGACAAGTACCTGCAAGTATACCCTTCGGCTTTATGCAGGTGCAGGCATTATCTGATCAAGATCATAAACAACAATCTCCCACAAGTCAAAAACCCTTTGGATTTTTTGATAAAGTAAAAGAACCTGATGAAGAACATGGAAAAGCAAAACGACCTTCTGAAGATATAGAGCCGGCAAACAATACAGAAAAACTATTAAAAGAACTTACAGATGGTATTTTTCAAATAGAAAAAGCATTATTTGAAACCAGTAAAATGAAGGTTGATTCTGAAAACGAACCTGAAATACCCTCTTCTAAAGAAAAAAAAACAACAGAAGACGCTGATCAAAGCAAAGGATCCGAAGCCGCCCAAGCTCAGTCTAAAGAACAAGGCGATGAATCTCAAGTCGGCCAAGCTCAGTCTAAAGAACAAGGCAAAGAATCTGAAGCCGGCCAAGAACAATCTAAAGAACAAGGCGATGAATCTCAAGTCGGCCAAGCTCAGGCTAAAGAACAAGGCAAAGAATCTGAAGCCGACCAAGCCCAGGCTAAAGAACAAGGCGCAGAATCTCAAGCCGGCAAAGCCCAGGCTAAAGAACAAGGCGAAGAATCTGAATCCAGCCAAGCCCAGGCTAAAGAACAAGGTGAAGAATCTGAATCCAGCCAAGCCCAGGGTACAGAACAAGGCGCAGAATCTCAAGCCGGCAAAGCCCAGGCTAAAGAACAAGGCGAAGAATCTGAATCCAGCCAAGCCCAGGCTAAAGAACAAGGTGAAGAATCTGAATCCAGCCAAGCCCAGGGTACAGAACAAGGCGAAGAATCTCAAGCCGGCAAAGCCCAGGCTAAAGAACAAGGCGAAGAATCTCAAGCCAGCAAAGCCCAGGCTAAAGAACAAGGCGAAGAATCTGAATCCAGCCAAGCCCAGGCTAAAGAACAAGGTGAAGAATCTGAATCCAGCCAAGCCCAGGCTAAAGAACAAGGTGAAGAATCTGAATCCAGCCAAGCCCAGGGTACAGAACAAGGAGAGACAGTAACTGGTTTAACAGATGAAGACAAAGAACCTGAAAAAGAACTTGGCGAAGGTATTCTGCAAACATCAGGAGATATTGGATCATTAGACGAAATTGATGAAGACCAATCCGATAAAGGTGAAGAAGAAAGTAAACCCCCCATTCAAGAAATTCGCGGGGTACTGGAACTTAAAGAACCTGAACAGGAAGATACACCTTTTATTACAATCACCTATGATTTCAGTAAAATCCCTCACCAGTATGCCCTGTCAAAAGATCATAATATTCTTGAATATGCTTATTATAAATACAAACCAATGCTTGTAAAAGCACAGCGATTTATTCGTAAAAAACAAATTACCAAGGCATTAAACTATTACAGGGTTATCAGAGATCAGCAAATTCCTGATGCGCTTAGAAATATGGTAGATCGCAACATACAGGATATTTCAGAGTATTTAGAAAAGTATCTTATGTCCAGACCCGGCTGACCTGAAAATGGATATTTTCGACTACCTTTTATCTTTATATTATGGTTTTGTATTTGCATCTGTCATATCTTTTGCCAATGTATTTACGAGTCGATGTAAAAAAGCCTTTTATGAAAAATCAAGAAAAAATATTTCCAATAAATGGAAATATATTTTATCGGGAAGATCAAAATGTGATCATTGCAATTCATCTATAACATTTATATATTTAATACCTGTATTTGGTTATTTATTTTCGTTAAGAAAATGTACGAAATGTAAACAAAATATCTCTATTTCATATTTTATTGAAGAAACTATTGCGTTTATGTATGGATTTGTTTTTTTTTACATTACTAAAAAATATAATGTACATTATCACATATTAACTATATTTATGATTTTTTATTTTTTTATTTGCTACTTTATATCAAGTATTGATTTTACTTACTTCCTTATACCTACAGAGGCAATATTTTCAATATTTATTTTATCAATAATGGAATATTTTTTAATTGATAATAAAATTCAATTTATTTTATGGATCAGTATACCCATCACATGGTTTGCGCTATTACACCTCATTAATTATTTTATGCCTGGAAAACTTGGTCTGGCAGATATTCATCTTATTTTTGCATTATGTCTTGCAACGGCTTTTCCTGGATCATTGTTTTTACCAACAATAGCGTCTTTTATCGCTATAATTTATTTTTTCATACGCTATCGAAAAGAACAATGGAATACAGCCCGATTAACTAAAATTCCATTTGGATTATTTTTGTGTATTGCCTTTATATTGTTGAAATTAATCCCTTCTTCGTATATTTTTTAAATATAATGTAGATTTATTTTAAGCCTGGCTTTGAATTTTATTGTACAGGCGAACAATGATCTCTGGTGTATACATAATGAATTCCATTAAAATTGACATGACTGACCGTATTCCGCCTTTTCTACTTAAAGCGGCCAGATACGTTGAAAAAATGTTGATGGAAAACGGTTTTGAAGTGTTTTTGGTAGGAGGTTCTGTACGCGATCTGGTTTTAAACAGAAAAATCTCTGACCTTGATTTTACGACAAATGCACATCCTGAACAAATAAAAAAAATATTTCCAAAAACAATACCGGTTGGCGAAGAATTCGGAACCATATTGGTATTATTTCAACGTCACCCTGTTGAAGTAACGACCTATCGTAACGATGGATTATATAAAGATGGAAGACGACCTGATTCGGTTGTCTTTGGGCAATCATTAAAAGAAGATGTTTTAAGGCGTGATTTTACAATCAATGGTATGGCCTACCAGATATCGCAAAAGTTGCTGATTGATTATGTAGACGGGCGTAAAGACATTGAGGCAGGAATTATTCGAACCATTGGTAATCCCATGGAACGTTTTCAAGAAGACGGACTACGGCCAATTCGAGGATGCCGGATGATGGCTAACCTTGGATTTGTATTTGATCCTGAAACACAATCCGCTATGAATCAAAATACAGATGTCATAGCAAAAGTTGCACCTGAAAGATTTTATGACGAATGGAAAAAAACTCTTAAAATTCAACATAAACACAATTACTGGAATGCTTTAAAAAAATCAGGTATTTTTAATATTTTTTTTCCAGACTTTCAGCATTTAAATCATAATGAAACAAGATGGAATAATTTAATGCAGGCCATAGAACATTCGATGCCAAGAAAAATGGGAATTTATATGGCGCATTTTTTTTATCAGGAATTTTGTGACGATAATTTTTTTGTTATCGCCAATAACACAGAATTAAATATTTTAATGAAGAGTTTTTTTCAACGAAACCGGTTTCCTTTAAAAACCCAGAAGCTATGTACAAATTTATTATTTTCACCGCTCTTGTCCGCTCTTGATAATTGGGAACCTTCACATGAAAATAATGTCTTGATTAAAACATCATTAAGTAAAATAAATCAAGAAGAATGGATGCATCATGTAAGATTTATAAAAGAAATTTTATATAGTCATTACATTCAAACACCGCTTTTAAAACGTAAATCAACTCAATATCATTTCATCTTAAATCAAATGATCAAAACTATACGCCAATACAAGCACGGAAAATTTGTTCTTTACTTAAATGAATTAAATATAAATGGTAACGATTTAATGAAACTTGGTCTTCAAGGTAAAGATATCGGTAATTACTTAAAAAATGCATTGGATTATGTTATTTATAATCCCGATAAAAATAACTTAGAAGATTTACATCTTTTTATTAAAAATTATAGTTAAAGATCATCTACTTGTTTTTTTATCTTTAAACCATCTTGCCGCATAAAGCGGGCAATAATTAAACAAGCCAGATATCAATGGTAATAATCCAAGTAAAGCAATTACTACACCAAGGATTTCTCCATTTTTACCGCCAAAGTAAAAAATTCCAGTACCGGCTAAAATTAAACCAACTGAAATTCTTATCATTCGTTCTTTTGATCCCATATTTTTCTTAATTTCATCTATTAAGTTACTCATGACTATAATATAACTTTTAATAAAATAAATTTCAATTATATTACGTATTTATAATGATTATAATAAATTAAAAGGGGGTAGTCAGGTTTTTATAGATATGTTGATCGCCTACCCCCTGCCTTCAAATACAAACGTATTTTCAGGCACCCCTTACGATAAACAAATTCTTTTCGATCTGTCTTATATGTCATAATCATCCTAATATACGATGAAGCGTAATGATTCCATAGACATTTTTAGAGCGATCACCATGCTGCTGATGGTTTTTGTAAATGATCTTTGGTCGCTACGTGATATTCCAAACTGGCTTGAACATACTTCTGCAGAAGATGATGCCATGGGGTTTTCAGATGTGATATTTCCCGCATTTCTTTTTATAGTTGGTCTTTCAATTCCGTTTGCTATAAATTCGCGTATAAAAAAAGGAGATTCCAGAAAGTTAATCGTATTCCATATTTTTCAAAGAAGTTTTGCACTGATCATCATGGGATTTTTTATGGTTAACCACGAATATTCCCGACAAGATTTACCTTACATTTCGTGGAACGAACGTAGTGTTTTAATGGTCATTGCTTTTTTATTGATCTGGAATCATTATGAAAAAAACAAAGTTTTTAAGTTCATTCCTGTAAAGATGCTGCAGTCAATTGGAATTTTTATATTAGCCTTGCTGGTAATAACGTACAATGGAAGTACCTACAATCATATGCAATGGATGACTCCACATTGGTGGGGTATTCTGGGTTTAATTGGATGGTCATATTTATTCATTTCAATTTTATATGTAATGACGGGTAAAAGCTTATGGGTTAGCGCATTTTTCTTAATTATATGGAACATTCTTAACGCACAGGAGTTTTATCCAATTTATGAAATAAAAGGCTTTAAATTCATCATCAGCGCATCGAATTATGCTCTTGTGATGAGCGGAACATTTGCATCTGTCATTTTTTTAAAGATGAAAAATACAGAAAAAGAAATGCTATATCCATCCATTTTACTGTTACTGGCAATTGTATCCATTACCTACGGCTTTAGTGAAAGACATCTTTGGGGTATTTCAAAAATTTTAGGCACACCCTCCTGGACCACGATATGTGCAGGTATAAGTTTAATTACTTTTGCTGTTGTTTATATAATTTCAGATGTATTACACTATACAAAATGGGCAAGATGGCTTATGCCCGCAGGAAGAAATACTCTTGTCTGTTATCTTCTACCTGGAATTGTATACATATTTTTTTATCCTCAAATTCGGCAAATTCCGTTGTATTTAACAACATCTATAACGGGAATTGTCAAGTCATTGCTATTTGCGTTTACAATAGTAATTATAACTGGAATATTAGAAAAATTAAAGATAAAAATTAAATTATAAAAGGAGTATTTTTATAGCGAAGTGATGAATTAAAATTTATCTTCTTAGAATTAAAGTTGACAATATTAAATGAGCTTATGTTTATAAAACTACATTTGATAACGTTTCATTTTTAAAATATAAATTAAATAAAGTATATATGGCATACCAAAATAAAAATAAACTAAAAAGTAAATGGCAGAAATTAGTTCATGAAGTAATTTTTGAAGCAGATACCCCTGCTGGGAAAATTTTTGATGTTCTCCTTATTGTAAGTATTGCAGTGAGTGTTTTAGTTGTCATGCTGGAAAGTGTTACAGCGATTCGACTAAAATGGGGAGTCGAACTAAATTATATTGAATGGGGATTTACTCTTTTATTTACACTGGAATACATTCTTCGTTTTATAAGTGTAGGGCACCCTTTAAAGTACGCAGGAAGTTTTTTTGGTATCGTTGATCTTTTGTCAGTTTTACCAACTTTTTTAAGTTTAATTTTTTACTCAGGACATTACTTGACAGTAATTCGAATTTTAAGGGTTCTACGAATTTTTAGAATCCTTAAACTGGCCGATCATTTAGGAGAAGCCAAGGTATTGGCAAATGCTCTAAAAGCAAGTCGAAGAAAAATCACTGTGTTTATTTTCTCCGTCATGACAATTGTAGTGATTGTTGGTTCTGTAATGTATATTATTGAAGGCGAAGAGAATGGTTTTACCAGCATTCCCCGAAGTATATATTGGGCTATTGTTACATTAACCACAGTCGGTTATGGCGACATCTCACCTAAAACAGCTCTAGGCCAAGGTCTTGCTTCTTTTGTAATGATCGTTGGTTATGCCATCATAGCCATTCCAACAGGTATCGTGACAGCAGAAATCTCACATCAAAATTTAAAACAAAATATTTCAACTCAATCTTGCCCTGAGTGCAGTCTGGAAGGCCATGACAGCGACGCCAGACACTGCAAATGGTGTGGAGCCAGGCTTTAGCTATTACTTTTATTTTGTAAAGATAAAATGGTATTCCATTCATTTTCTGCAACTGGTTGAATTGATAAACGAGAGCCCCTTTGTAAAAGATGCATATTTTGCAATTGAGGAATTGACATTAACAATTCTCGTTCAACAGGAGGAATAAAATCTTGTACCCATTGAACATCAACCATAAACCATCTGGGATTATCCATAGAAGCTGAAATATCAAAATACTTACTGGATGGATCGAACTGGTGATGATCAGGATAAGCTTCTTTAACAACTTTTGCAATACCCATGATACAAAGAGGTTTTACAACACTGTGGTAAAAAAAAAGCAAGTCGCCTATTTGCATTTCTTTAAAAAAGTTTCTTGCCTGGTAATTTCTCACCCCTTCCCAAGCTGTGGTTTTATTTTTTGATTTTTTTAAATCTTCCCATGAAAATGTTTCCGGTTCAGTTTTAAACAGCCAATACTTCATCATATATGCCTTTTGATTTCTAACTCACTGTCAAATCATTTCGTTTAAACTATTATAAATTTTATTGAGAGCGATTAGTAGCGTGAATAGATTTTGGTAAGGAATATACGAATTCGATTGACGTGAAGTATATACATTTTCGACAATCATTTTATAATGGGTTTGTAAATTATGAAGTCAACCACCATAAAGATTATTAAAAAAAGTAAAATTGTTAAAGAGCATGTTGAGTCCAGACTTCTACGACGTTTACTTATGTTTTCTCTAATAGCTTTTATCTTGTTTTCTATTGTAATTTATAATATAATGTTACACCGTTTAACACTTATATTAGCTTTAGCGGCTTTATTACCAGGTTTATTCATTGGTTTTATTGCAGGTAGAATGTTTAAAATATCCTGGAAAGAAGAAACCCAGGAAGTCGTTTCTCGATTAGATCGTATTGGTTCAATTTTTCTAGTGTTTTACATCAGTGTAGAAATTGGCAGAAAATGGCTTTTTGGTCATTGGCTTTCTGGAGCACAACTAAATTCATTTGGACTTGCGTTTTTAACGGGTCTTTTATTGGGCAGGTTTTTAGCGACGTTGAAAAGTATCACCAGGATATTACATGCTGAAAATAAATTTTCATAAAAGATATTCCAGTATAGAATTAATTTCTTTGAGATTCGCCAGTAAACTTTTTCCAGATGCGGTAAAATTCATTTTACGGGCATCACTTTCATCTAACGAAAATCGTTTATCTTTTTGAATCAAACGAATGATTTTGTCAATACCTGCGCTAATAGCAGGCGATGCTGTAAGTGAAAATATTGGTTTATTATCAATCATTAGATACACTATTTTTTCAAATTTTAAGGTTTTTCCAATCAAACGTAGTTTTTCCTGCATAAACATACTTTCGACAGACTCTGGAACTTCACCAAAACGATCGTGCATATCCGATATTAAATTTTCAATTTCAGTTAAATCTGTAACCGAAGTTAATTTTTTATAAAATTCCATTTTTTGACGTATATCAGGAATGTATTGATCGGGTATAAAATAATTTTGAGCAACGCTTACTGTACATTCAAAATCTTCAGGTTTAACGTCATTTTTTAGTTCTGATAACTTATCATGCAGCATGTTTATGTAAAGTTCAAAACCTACCGCCATGATGTCGCCGCTTTGTTCTTTTCCTAAAATATTTCCGGCGCCGCGAATCTCCAAATCTTTCATGGCAATTTTAAAACCATCGCCAAGACCATCATATTCCATTAAAGTGTTTAATCGTTTTTGCGCTTTTTCGGTCATCACTTCGCCTTTATGATAGAAAAAATATGCAAAGGCCTGACGATCAGATCGACCTACCCTGCCCTTAATCTGGTACAATTGACTCAGTCCAAAAGCATGAGCAGACAATACAATTAAAGTATTTGCGTCTGGTAAATCTACACCTGATTCAATGATCGTAGTCGAGACTAAAACGTTGAATTTTTTTTGATAAAAATCAAGCATTCTGCTTTCAATATCATCTTCAGACATCTGACCGTGCATGACAAGTACTTCAGCAATCGGTAAAAGATTTTTAATTCGAGACGCCTGTACGTCGATCGTTTGAACGCGATTGTGAAGTACAATCACCTGACCATTTCTTTCAAGTTCGTGCTTTATGGCCTGCCGCAATATTTCATCATTTTCTTCTAGAACATAGGTTTCTATTTTTAATCGATTACGAGGCGGAGTTTCAATGATTGATAAATCACGAATTCCTATCAAAGACATCTGCATGGTTCTTGGTATAGGTGTGGCTGTCATGGTTAAACAATCCACATTAGATTTTATACCTTTGATGTGTTCTTTATGTTTTACTCCAAATCTTTGTTCTTCATCTATAACCAGAAGTCCCAAATTTTTCCATGCCATTTTTGAACTTAAAACAGCATGAGTGCCAATAACAATATCGACATTACCTTTTTTGGTTTCGTTCATAACATTTGTCATTTCACCAGCGCTTCTAAAACGACTCATCATTTCAATTTTTACCGGATAGTTTTCAAATCTTTTTTTAAACGTATTGAAATGTTGAAATGCCAGAATCGTTGTCGGACAAAGTATTCCTACCTGCCTGCCTGCCATTACAGCTTTAAATGCAGCCCGAATGGCCACTTCTGTTTTTCCAAAACCAACATCTCCGCATACAAGCCTGTCCATTGGTTTTTCTGACTCCATGTCTTTTTTAACTTCATTGATGGCCATTTGCTGATGTTCGGTTTCTTCAAATGGAAATGCCGCTTCAAATTCTTCCTGAAATCGGGAATCCGGCGGATATTCAATACCTTTTGATTTTTCTCGTCGTGCATATAAATCAAGTAATTCTGCTGCCATTAATTCAATGGCCTCACTGACTTTGCTTTTTGTTTTTGCCCAGGCGGACTTTTTACCGAGATAATCAAGCTTAGGATGTTCTGAAGAACCGATGTATTTATGAACATACTGAAGCTGGTCAATAGGGACATACAACTTGTTGGCTTCGGCAAATTCTATTTCAATAAAATCTCGTTCAAACCCTGCTACCTGCATTCTACGTAGTGATTTAAAGCAACCAATTCCGTAATTTATATGTACTACATAGTCGCCGTTTTTTAAATCTGTAAAACTTTGAATAACGGCGCTTGCATTTTTTTGTAATCGTGTGGTTCGAGAAGATTTTCCAAAAATATCTTTTTCAGTAAGCAATACAAATTTATCTGTTTCAAAACCTGTTTCAAACGGAGCTTCAAGAATATACAAATCAGGTATTTTTTCGACATAACCTGAAATGATATGGTTTAAACGGTCGATTTGAATGTTGCTTTTTGCGCTTATAAATATTTTTTTATCGTGAAATATACCATTTTTTATATCTTCAAGTAAACTTGATATTTTACCTTTATATATAGGGGAATGCTTCATTGAAATTTTAAGTTCATCGGGACTTTCAGGTATGGCAGATACGCGTATTCGATCAGAAGTTTTTTTATGAAACTCCGAGGCATCTATAAAAAGCTCATGTTTATCGAGCATAAATTTATTTTCACCGCGATTTCTTAAAAATGTTATTTCTTCTTCAATTCGTGTTAAACGTTCATCGATTCTGGAATCTTCTACAGAAATGAGGGTTGCCTTGTGGTTTGAACTGTCATTAAAATAATCTAAAAAAGAAGAACATTCATAAATCAACGGGAAAATATCCCATAATCCAGAAAAATCATGTTCTTCATTAGATTTTTGCCTTAATTTGTCTTTGATCAATACCGCCGGCAATTCAACTTCAACCGGTAGTTTTTTAGTTTTTAATATTTGAATTAATTTATCAATTTCATCTTCAGATATTGAAATATCATGACGTGGAAATATTTGGATTGATGGCAATGATTCGGTAGTTTTTTGCGTATCAGGATCAAATAAGACTATCCTTTCAAGGTCATCTCCAAAAAAATCCAGTCGAACAGGGTTAAAAAACAAAGGTGAAAATATATCTATGATATTTCCTTTAATGCAAAACTGTCCATAATTTTCAACTAAATCAACCCGTTCATAACCAAGTTTACTAAAAAAGGAAGACATCATTTGATAGTTATATTTTTCATGAAGTTCAAATTTTAATATATTTTTTTCAAATGCCGCTTTGCCAGGTATTTTTTGTACAACTGAATCTACAGATGTTATGATGAATCTGGTTTTTTGTTCAGAAAATAAACTCGAAAGAGTTCTAGCCCGATGTGCTTCTTTTCGTGAATCTGGTTTTGAATATGTAAACGGTAAAATACCCCATGATGGAAAAAATAAAATGGTTCCTTTATTTACGCTGGTTCCAGAAGCGCCTGCGGATTGTTCATGAAGAAAAACCAACTCTTCATATAGTTTTAATGCAGTTAAATCATCCGAGGTTAAAAATATTAAATTAGCATCGTTATTATTTTCTGTTTTTTCATTGTTTTGATTAACCAAATTATTAAAAATATTAAATAGAAAAAAAGCCAGAGAACCTTCTAAAATACCGCTGACCTTATTTTGAGGGGTTAATTTTTTATTAATAACATAGGCATTTAGTTTTTCCAGCTTTATTTTAAATTCATCATAAAAAAGCTTATATAAAAACTGTAATGATTGATTTGAACTAACAGGTTTTTTTACAGTTTTTTCACTATTTTTTTTCATTTTTGTTTAAAATAAGTGCGTTTGTATTTTTGAGTATTTGGCTGTAAAATAGATTGATTGGTAAATTGACGATATGCTTCGTAAGCAACAATTGCAGCTGAATTTGATAAATTTAGCGATCGAACACTTTCACCCCACATGGGAATACCCAAAGAATGATTGAGAACTTTTAACAATTTAGGAGGTAACCCCATAGTTTCATTTCCAAACAACAGAATATCATTTTTTTGAAAATGAAAATCCCAAAGTGAGGTAGAAGCTTCTTTTGTTACAGCAATCATACGCCGATTTTGATTCTGTTGATAATATACTTTAAACGATGGATAGTGTTCAAAGCGAAGTTTATTCCAGTGGTCAAGTCCCGCTCTTCTAAGTGTTGGTTCATCCCAACGAATAGGCGTTTTACCTACGATGTGTAAATCACAATCAAGGGCTACACATAATCTAGAAATATTTCCTGTATTGGGAGGAATCTGGGGTTTATACAATGCAATAGAAAAATTTATCATCTTAAAAATCGGTTTATTAATAAACCCGAAACATTGCACACATTGTCTACTAAATTTAAAATCCATTTAAAGTTATTCTTTACGACTACGCTCTTAGATAAATCGCTTCCTTATGGTGTCAAAAAAAGAGTCTGAATCAACAAAACTAATTAAAACCGACTCGAAAAAATTTATAATAATCGATGGTCATGCCATGGCCTATAGAGCGCATTATGCCCTGATATCTCATTCACTGACAAATTCTAAAAATGAACCCATTGAAACTACATTTGGTTTTTTTAGAATGGTTTTTAAATTAATGAAAGAATTATCGCCAGATTATTTTACACTTACGTTTGACCCACCTGGTAAAAATTTTAGAAATGAATTATATTCAGAGTACAAGGCAAATCGTAAAGAGACCCCCCCTGAATTAAAACTTCAAATTTTAGAAATTCAAACCATTGCCAAATCTCTGGAAATGCCAATGCTCGTATTAAATGGATACGAGGCTGACGATATCATTGCTTCTTTAATTAAAAAATTTGAAAAAGAAAATATGGATATGATAATAGTCAGCGGCGATAAAGACCTGTTTTCATTAATGCAATCCAATGTTTTTTTATATCGACCCGTTAAAGGTGTAAGTGAATTTAAGGTTTTTTCAGACAAAGATGTTGTTTCCGAAATAGGTGTAAAAACAACTGAAATAGAAGATTATATGGCCTTAACCGGCGATACTTCCGACAACATCCCGGGGGTTGCCGGCGTAGGTCCTAAAACCGCATCAAAACTCATCAGTGAATATCATGATCTTGATAACATTTATAAAAACATCGACAAAATGAAACCAGATGGATTAAAAAATAAACTCATCGAATTTAAAGATAATGCTTATCTTTCAAAAAGTCTCGTTACTTTAAAAAAAGACATTGAACTAAATTATAATATAAACGACTTTACATGGTTAAATAAACCAGATATTATTAATAAATTGTCTGTATTTCGTGAAAAAGAACTTCCTTCAATATATGATGAAGCACGGAGTTTATTTCCTTTTATTTCAGATTCTGAATCTGTTCAAAAAGTCAATCAAATCAACAAAAACATTCAAATCATAACAACTTTTGACGAATGGAAAAAGACAGCTGAAGTATTAAACAAATTAGAAATACTCGCTGTTGATACAGAAACAACTAGCGTTCATCCTATGGAGGCGCAACTTGTTGGCGTATCCATGAGTTGGAAAATAAATGAAATATATTATAGTTTATACATTCCTGTTGTTTTTGACGACAAACATGAAAGGCATTTCGACTATCAAAATATTAATGACGGTAAAACTTGTCTGGAATGGATAAAACCTGTTCTTGAAAATGCTTCCATAAAAAAAATCGGTCAAAACATAAAGTATGATTATCTGGTATTACTTAATCATGGCGTGAACTTGCAAAATATTTATGCAGATACCATGGTGATTTCGTACATGATCAATCCAAACCTTAGAAAACATAACCTTGACGATATGGCATGGCGACATCTTCAGCATGAAACCATTAAATATAAAGATCTTACCGGCACTGGTAAAAAAGCAAAGGAACTAACCGAACTTCCGCTGGAAAATCTCGCTCTTTATGCGGCAGAGGATGCGGAAGTTACGTTAAGATTATATGAAATATTAAGTAAACAGCTTACGGATATTAAACTTGATAAGCTTTATCAAAGCATTGACGGACCAATGATTGGACTTCTTGCCGTGATGGAAAAAAATGGAATTTTAATTGATCCTGAATATCTGTCTTTTCTTGAGAAAACATATATGGAAAAACTTAATCTCATTGAAACTTCCATCTTTGAATATGCTGGCGAAAAATTTAATGTTAACTCCACACAGGAACTTCAGGAAATTTTATTTACTAAACTTCAAATTTTATCAAAGAAAAAAACGGCTGGCGGCGGAAATTTGTCAACCGATGCATCTGTTCTTGAAAATATAAAAGACCAGCATCCTGTAATTGAAAAAATTCTGGAATATCGAACGACTTCAAAGCTGCTAAATACATACATCAGCGCCCTGCCTCGGTTTATAAATCCTAAAACAGGACGCATACATACATCTTTTTCACAAACCATTGCCGCTACAGGACGTTTGGCATCGTCAGAACCAAATTTACAAAATATACCTATAAAAGGTGAAGAAGGTAATGCCATAAGAAAAGCATTCATTACACCTAAAGGCTATGATATGCTATCGCTTGATTACAGTCAAATTGAATTACGAATTTTAGCTCATTACAGTGAGGATTCAAATTTAATTAAAGCGTATATGAACGATGAAGACATCCATGATCAGGCCGCTTATTTACTTTTTAAACACCAGTTTGATCCAGAAAATTCAACATGGAATAAAACCGGCGATTTTCATTTAAACTCAGAGGGTTCAAACATAGATCATGGCATATTAAAACTAATGAAAGCAAGCTCGGAGTTTTCACAAAAACGATCGCAGGCTAAAATTTTAAATTTTTCAATTGTATATGGTGTTACAGAATATGGTCTTTCAAAAAATCTTTCCATTTCAATTGAAGAAGCCAGAAATTTAATAGCCCTATATTTTATCAATTATCCCGGAATTAAAAAATACATGAACGAAACTGTAGAGCATACAAGAGAAGTTTTATATTCAGAAAATTTATTTGGCAGAAAACGAACCATAGAGGACATTCAAAGTAAAAATCGTTTCTCACGCGAAGCTGCCGAAAGATTGGCGATCAATAATCCTATTCAATCAACCGCAGCGGATTTAATTAAAGTAGCTATGTTAAAAATCCAAAAACTCATTGAAAAAGAAAACTTAAAATCAAAACTTCTTTTGCAAATACATGATGAACTATTGCTGGAAGTACCCGAAGAAGAAAAAGGTTATACTTTTAATCTGGTTAAAAATGAGATGGAAAATGTCATTCAATTAAAAGTACCTTTAAAAGTATCTGGCGGTTTTGGTAAAAACTGGGGAGAAGTAAAATAATACAATCTTGTTTGATAATGAATTTGTCTATGAAAATTATAAAAAATATAACTGAAATGCAAAACTGGTCACGTCATTATCGATGTGAAAATCCTGATCAAAAAATCGGATTTATACCAACGATGGGTTTTTTACATGAAGGTCACCTTTCTTTAATTAAACAGGCAGTAGAATCCTGTCAATGCATTGTAGTTTCAATTTTTGTAAACCCTTTTCAATTTAACAATCCAGATGATTTAAAAAACTACCCTAGAAACCTGGAAAGGGATATTTTATTACTAAATGGGCTAGATCAGAAAATTGATATCTTATTTATTCCAGATTCCGATGATGTTTATAAAAACGGCCGCCCAGAGCTCATCATGGATTATCCCGACATAACCAATAAACTTTGCGGTAAAACCAGGGCGGGGCATTTTAATGGAGTACTTACCATTGTGCATAATTTGTTTATGTGGATCAAACCTCATGTTGCCATTTTTGGTTTAAAAGATTACCAGCAGTATCTTTTAATAAAAAAGATGACCAACGATCTTCATCTAGATGTAGAAATTAAAGCAGGACAATTGATTCGTGAAAATGATGGCCTTGCCATGAGCAGCAGAAATTCACGTTTATCATCTGAAGAAAAAAATAGAGCATTGATTATATCGCAAACGTTATTTAAAGTTAAAAATGAATTTGAATCTGGAAATAATAAAGTTTTACATTTAAAAAATATTTTACAAAATAATTTAAGTCATCTTGAAATTGACTATGCTTCTTTATACCATAGTGAAACCTTAGAAGAGCTCAACGAACAAGACAATGCCTCAGGAGCACTTGTTGCTGTGGCCGTTTATATCGGTAAAGTTCGTTTAATTGATAATATTTTGCTGAATTAATTTTATATTAACGAACCAGCCATAAACTCAATGCAGGGATGTATGTGATCATCAATTGAGCAATGATCATGATCAATAAAAAGGGTAAAATTGCTTTATAGATATCAACCATAGGAATTTTAAACCTGAATGATGATAAAAATAAATTCATCCCGACCGGCGGAGTGATGTAACCGATTTCCAGATTTGTTAAAAATAAAATTCCAAGATGTATCATATTTATGCCGTATAATTCAGCGATTGGAATCACAAGGGGCGCTACAACAATGATAGCAGAAAAAATATCCATTAGTGAACCAACAATTAATAAAAATAAATTTAAAAAAATTAAAAATGTCCATTTTGATTGAATATATTGTTGAATCCAGATAAAAAGTTTCTGAGGAACCTGAAAATCAATCATAAAAGATGTAAACGATGTAGCAAAAAAAATAATGATTAAAATACCGCCGGTTACACTCATAGACTCTAGTGTAATGTCTGATAAACTTTTTCGATTAATTTCTTTAAAAATAATCACCTCAAGAAGAAAAAAATATAATAATGCAATTAAACCAATTTCTGAAACCGTGATTTTTCCGCTCATAAATAAAAAGTACAAAATCGGTATAATCAATATTTCTAATAATGATTTATTTAATGAATTTTTAACAGTACTAAATAAAATCTCTGTTGAATCTACTTTAATGTTACGTGACTTATATAAAACGTATAATGAAGGCAACAAGATCAATAATATTCCAGGAAGAATTCCAGCTCTAAATAAATCAGTGATGGAAACTTTGTTGTTTGAAACAATGCCGTAAATGATAACCGGAATGCTCGGGAAAAATAGCAAACCCAAAGAACCTGACGAAGTGATGATCCCAAGTCGTAAGTTTTGGGGATATTTTACTTTGCTTAAAACAGGCATTAAAATTCCGCCAAGTGCAACGATGGTAACTCCAGATGCTCCCGTTAAAGGTGTAAAAAAAGCTGAAACAACAATTGCCATCACGCCTAATGTAAACGATGCTTTTCCAAAAATAGTTTGAATTAAATATTGAAATAATTTAACAAAACGCTCAGGCGCTCCTGAACGTGCAATGATGTACCCCATGAGTGTAAAAAACGGAATGGGCAATAGCATATCATTCTGGGTTAAACGCCCGAGTGGATCAATAAATAAGTTTACCAGAACATCCTGTCCGCTTAAAAAATAAGTCAAGATGACTCCCAATAATCCAAGACCAGCAAATAACGGCATCCCGTTAAGAATCAAAATAATCGATAGTAATATAAATACCCAGATCATAAATTTATAAAAGTTTTTTCCATTTAAATTTCATTTACTTTAATTCATTGATGGCATTGTCAACTGCCAACATATGATCAATAGAACCCCAGAATGAATAACCGCTTGCATTTTCTTCTTTACTTGCTCTAATTTGATCATTAAAATACGTGACGCCATAACCCCATATTGCTGATTTCATTGGAAAGGCCTGTAAATACGGCCGAATTAAAAATTGATCATTGGCAATAAATTCAGCTCTGCGAATACTGTGTTTTATAAGTTCATATACACGATCTTCTTTTTTTCGATCGGTCATGTATTCATTTCCAAAATGAGAACTATACAACATTGGTGAAATGACATCTGAAAATTGACCCAATGCCAGCATGTCCTGACCAATAGCGCCGCCGGTTCGATAAAGTCCCTGATAACCATAAATGTCTAAACTAATGGGCAGCGAAGTGGCCTGCCGTATTTTAAAAAGAAAATCTTCAATTGCTTCAGAAAAATATTTTCCGGGTGTTCTACTTCGAAACAAGCATTGATAAATTGGACCGTCAGACGGGAACCTGATGTAATCTAGTTGTATCTCATCAACACCTAGAGAAGTAAGTTCTTTAACAAGAGGAACATAGTATTTTTCTGCGATAGAAGGGTTAAATGGGTCAACCCAACGTTCTTTTTCGTTTCCAATCCAGGGTTGGTCGTTTGAAGAATTCCATATAGCAAAACCAGGTTGTTCAAATAATACCGGATCTTTAAAAACAACAATTCGTACGGCAACATATTTATTGTACTCATGCGCCATTTTTACAAATGCAGATAAATCCATAATGGAAAGTTTCGCTCCAATTTCATTTATAAATGGAACATTTGAATTGTATAAAACATGACCGCGATCATCCTTAACATCAATGACAATTCCGTCATAATTACTTTTAGTTAAAAGTGTTTTTATCAATGCCGGTTTTATTTTTAAATTAAAGGGAGAGGAATAAAATAATTTTTTTAAAGATGCTGTCTTCATTCTTGATGATTTTTCAGGTTTTATGTTTTCAGATGAATTTAAATAATAAGCATATAAATCAGAATCAGTAGAACTTTGAATTAAAAAAGTATGGTAAGTATACGAAAATTCAGACCAGGAAATATTTTCCATTTTATATAAATCACCGTCTTTCGTATAAACTATCATACCCTGAGTACAAGAAACCCAGATGGTTTGATCATGACCGGTGGTTATTAAATACACATCGGAAGTTTTCCATTTTTCAGGCCAGGATAATGCTTGAAATTTTTTTTGATTTGCAGTTTTTAAAAAAACGCCCCCCTGTATTCCAGTACCAACAAGAATATCTCCCTGTTTGGAAATGTGCAATGTATGAATTTCTTCATAAAATCGAATTGAACCATCAAAAGGTATAAATGGTAAACCTGAATTCAACGATGTAAAGTGTAAATAACCTGAAGTTTTTATTTTAGACGAATCACTTGTTGAAACATATAAACCATTAACCGCAGTTCCGACATATACATGATTTTTATAGGATGCCAGCGAATAAAATTGTTCATTTATACTTAAATTGCTGTAGATTTTTTTTAAGTTAAATCTGCCTTGAGAATTAATTAAATCACTTTGAAGCATGATTTCATGTTCATAGAGTGTGATACCAGTATTTTCATCGTAACCGACTATGGATCTTTTTAATGAGTCATTATAGTCAACTGGTTTTTTAATGGCTTCACTGACCTTGCTTATTGAATTTAAATTAAAATTAATTTTCCATAAGTCCGCATTTTCTCCTGTTAAATACAATTCTTTACCATTGTACTTTATCATGGAAATTCTAAATGTATCATTTTTTGTATAATTATTGTTTTTTACATTGTTTTGGTCAACTATATCATTTAACCTGTCACCATTTGTGTTCACCCATCCCTGTGTATTTATTTTTTTAATACCATCGTTTGATTTATAAAAATAATCATCACCGTCATTGTAAAATATCAACTCATGATCGAGCTTCATTTTATCAATAGAAAATATTCTATTAGAAATTAAAGCTATTAATATGAAAATTCCCAAAATTGAAATTGCAGAATATAATAATTTTTTCACTTTAACTAAATACCTTAATAAATGATTTAATAAAAATAAGCAAAAGTGCCGGAATGTAACCAAGCCAAATCCAATACTTATCTCCAAATTCAACACTTTGCAGTGCAAAAAATAAAAAAAGAAAAATTAATATTCCCGTAAAAACATATACGATTACGGTGATGATTTTGCGTTTTTGTTCATTTATCGAACGAGTAAATAAATCTATGGAAATAACTTCGTTTCTGCTGATTCCAATCGAGGCTCCAAGAAAGCCCAGCAAAAGTACAAAGTGAGGTATCAAAGTACTGATTTTGTCAGAGAAGTAAATGGCATTTTCTGAGGATAAAAAATTCCTCGCAATCATCTTATATGTCATTGAACTAATGATAAAAATAATGAATATATATACAATTAATTTTTCTAATTGGAGGATGTACTGTTCAAATTTTTTAAGCATTATGATTTACTAAATAATGTCAAAAATAAAGATATATTTACTTCGAACACTATAAATTAAATCCTTACTGATTTTCGAAATATATAAAATGATTAATAAATAAAATTACTTTAGGTTAATGTATTCTTAATAAAAACTTTTCATGTGGTATAAGTCATAAAAATAGGCTTATGCCATACAATTATGTTAAAAATCAAGATGCTGAAGTTTATGATATATTAATTAAAGAAGGTGAAAGGGAATTTAACACTCTAGAATTGATCGCTTCTGAAAATTTTACCTCGCTTGCTGTACGTGAAGCTTATTCTTCATCATTAACCAATAAATATGCAGAAGGGTATCCAGGTAAACGTTACTACGGTGGATGCGGACCATCTGACGATATTGAAAGTCTTGCAATTGACCGTGTTAAAAAACTTTTTAAAGCAGGATATGCCAATGTACAACCTCACAGCGGCGCACAGGCAAATATGTCTGTTTTCTTATACGCTCTTAAACCAGGCGATACTTTTTTAGGTATGGATCTAGCCCATGGAGGACATCTTTCTCATGGTTCATCTGTAAATTTTTCAGGTCTAGTTTATAACCCCATTGGTTATAAAGTTGATCCGGTAACTCATTTAATTGATTACGATTCAATATATAAACTTGCCAAAGAACATAAACCAAAGCTGATCGTGGCAGGTTTTTCTGCATATCCACGAAAACTGGATTTTGCAAGATTTAAAGAAATAGCTGATTCAGTTGGCGCGGCACTCATGACTGACATTGCTCACATAGCAGGTATCATTGCAGCCGGATTACACCAAAGTCCTGTTGAATACGCCGACTTTGTAACAACAACTACCCATAAAACTCTTCGCGGACCGCGAGGCGGCTTAATCATTTCTAATAATGAAAAACACTTTACAAAATTAAATTCGCGTCTTTTTCCTGGTACACAGGGTGGACCTCTAATGCACGTAATTGCAGCCAAAGCAGTTGCATTTGGCGAAGCGCTAAAACCAGAATTTGTAACCTACCAAAAACAGGTATTGTCCAATGCTAAAGTTTTAGCTGAAACCTTGCTTAAGAGAGATTTAACTCTCGTTTCAGGCGGTACCGATAATCATCTGCTTCTGGTAAATACATTTATCAATAAAAATATCACTGGAAAAGACGCCCAGGAATTACTAGAAAATTCAGGTTTTACAACCAACAAAAATGCTCTGCCATATGACCCTAACCCTCCAGCCGTTGCCAGCGGTATTCGCCTGGGTACGCCTGCTCTTACAACAAGAGGTTTTAAAGAAGATGAATTTAAACTTGTGGGAAATTTAATCGCGGATGTACTCGATAATCCAGTAGAAGAAACTATAAAAAAAGTAAAAAACCAGGTTCACGAGCTTTGTGAAAAATTTCCCCTTTGGGAATTTAAATAGTTTAAAGTTTAATAAAAATGGGTGAAAGATTACACACAATCATCAAAGCTCTTGAACAGCGAATGGACACAGGAGTTCTACATGAACTTAATGTTACCCGCTTGCACATGTTAATCGGAAATGAACTTGTTAAGCGATCTAACGATTTACCAGATGACGATGCGTACATTGAACTCATTGAAAAAGCCATGCAAAATTATTTTCAAAAAGATATAATGAATGCAGAAGACATTGCAAATGAAGATAAGGAAGATGAAATTAAAGAAGATAATTTAAAACCTCAAAACGATAAAAAAAAAATAAATTTACAGCCACAGGTTAATTTTAAATTAAATATTAAAAAAAATGAAGATAATAATCAAGTAATTATCAATCAAGTCCCTTTTATATTTTCGCCCATTCCAGTAAGAAATATCTTAACCTCAACAATCATAAAATCGCTAACAAATATTTCTAAAAATGAAGATACTGTTGAAGATGCGTTTCATTATATCGAAGAAACTTCTTTTGTAAAATCAATTCAGTTATTTACAGAAGTATTTCATAATATTTCAAAAGATGTTTCCACTGAACAAAAAATACGGTTGGGTTTGGTTATATATCGTCTTTTGGGATATGGAGATTTTATAATGGAAAAAGGTTCTTCGTGGAAAATCACCCTAACATATTCTGGTTTAAAATTGCAGGATATGGACTACTTTTCGTTGGGATTTGTTCGAGGTATTTTTGTGGCAGCCGATGTTGATCTTTACAATTCGCTTGGATTTGCCATTGCAAATACACTGGAAAGTTCAATCATTACAGGATCCTCTTTATGAACGGAAACAATAACATGGAAGTAATTGATGCTTTTTTTAAACCACAAAATTTAAATACTTCAAAAAATAAACTTACCTTTCAAGGTAATAGTGGAAGCATAACCTATGAAAGAATGTATACAGGTTATTACAACGCTTTATTTAATTTGTTTAAAGGTAAAATACCGTTGAAATTACCAGAAGATCATAACATAAAAAAATCCAGCTGGGAGCCCCTTTTAAAAGCCGGTCATCATGGTTTTATAATCACGCTTAAAAACTTTCTAATGTCAAATGAGAGTAAGTCGGAAATGGGAAAACTTATGATGTGTTTTGACCTTCTGCAACACCATGGTTTCGGTAATTTTGAATTAGGTCTGGCTCCAAAAGATTCATTTATGAAAATCAGCGTTGAAAATGCCCTGGAAGATTCAGCGTTTGATATAATGGAAAATAAACCGGCTATCCCCGTTTCTGCTTTTACAGCAGGCATTGTACTGGCATGTTATAATATTTCCATGACTTCAATGGATATATCTTCCATAAATGATGATGATTTAAAAACTGTCGACCAATTATATCTTGAATCGCCGGAGATTATTCAAGTAGAATATGGTTCAATCTCAAATCAAGAAAGTGGTTTTACGCTTCATGCAAAGCAAAATTAATGCGGACCTACTTCAATTTTGAACAAGTATAAATTAAAAAGACATAGTACTCGTTTAAAGTTCCGATTCAAGTTTTTGAGCGGCAGTTCCTTTATTTTGAAAAGCCTCGCTATTTGATGGATCGTATTCAAGCGCTGCGTTAAAATCATCAATGGCTCTTTTATAAAATCCCTGTTTATAGTAAATGATACCTCGAAGTGTATATGCCTTGGATAAAACTTCTGGTTTTCTTTCAAGATCAATTACCGTTTTAATTTCTTCTTCTGCGCGGTCACGAGAAGATGCTGAACCGTCTTTAATTAAAGCCTTTGCCAGCATAATACGAGCTTCATATGAATCTGGCTTTAAAGCTATTGCTTTTTCTATTTTAGAGAAAACGCCGGCAGCCGGTTTATCTTCAAGCAAAGAACAATCGCTGATCTCCATTAGAGCTTCAAATTTGATGCTTGCATCTTCCGACATGGCTGATTTTTCAAAATAACGAATTGCATTTTCATACATACGTTTTGTTTTGTAAATTTTACCTAATGAGTTATAAACAAAATATGTATCTTTATCTTTTTTTAAAGGATGTTCGAGAACTTTTTTAAAAGTATCTTCAGATTCGTTATACATATGTAAATCAAAATACAATATACCCAACGCTTTTAATATAGCCACATTGTCAGGATTTATGTTCAAAGCTTTTTTATAAAGACCTATGGTTTTATGTGACTCGCCCTTCATATGATATAAATTTCCAAGAGCGATTAAAGCATCTTCGTTCACTTCATCTAGGGAATAAGCGCTTTCAAGAGCTTTTTGACCGTTTTCAAAATCTCCAGATTCCATGTAAGCACGTCCAAGCTGGTACAAAGCCTGCGATTTTTCAATAGTTCCTGTTGTTATTTCAACAAGTTTTCTTAAATAGTCAATGGCTTCTGTCCACTTTTTTTGCTCAATTAAAATGTCTGTCAAAGATTTTATAATGTCAGGATGCATGGGAGCAATGGACTTGGCTTTTCGAATGGCAGCCTCGGCAGAATCTAAATCATTTAATTTACGGTATAAATTTGAAACATAAATGTAATATTCCGGTTTTTCCATGATGCCGTTTAAAGCTCTATCAAGCGTTTTTTTAGCTTCATTGGTTTTACCGGCAGAATATTGAATAACTGCCAGATTATAAGCTTGTTTGGCGTTTTCAGGCTTTAACTTTAAAGCGCGCATCATATACAATTCGGCATTGTCATAATCTTGCTGTGTAGCGTATAATTTACCAAGCTCTACAAGAGATAAATACACCGATTCAGATGAGCCTTCCGATTCAATTGCTTTTAAAAAAACGGCTTTAGCTTCGGCTAGTTTACCTTCTTTTTTATAAACAAGACCTAAATTGTAATATGCTTTTGAATCTTTACTGGACTCAGCCAGTTTTTTTAAGGTATCTTCAGAACCTTCATAGTCGCCTGTTTCAAATTCAAGTTCGCCTTTTAACGTAGCAATATCGCTGTTATCGGGTTTTATGCGTTGTGCAATTTCCAGCTCTTCTTTGGCCTCTCGATAATCGCCTTTATGTTTATAGGCCATGGCCATGTTATAGTGAGCGTAATAATTTTTAGGAAAAAACTTAACGGCTCGTCTGAAATCATCGATGGCCTGATTAAATTTAGCCTCTTCATCGGCAATGATACCAAGATAAACAAGAGCAAACGATTTCACTTCGTTTTCTTTTGAGCTTTCAACTATTTTATCAAATTCTGCCCTTGCTGATTTTACATAACCGCTTCTAAAAAGTTTTATTGCCCTCATTAAATCTGCATCAGCAGGCAAGTCCTGTTCATCTGGTTGCTTATTACGAAGTCGTTCGTCATCAAGTACAGCCATTTCATTTAGTTTTGATTTTTCTTTAGAAAACGGATTACCATATTTACCAAGATACAAAAATGAACCGACAACAATTAATGAAAGCAATACAACAATAATAAAGGCAGAAATAAAATGTTTAAGAGGAGGTTTTTTTTCTTCACTGGGTTGAATTCGAAAACCCGTATCAGATGAACTGGACTCTATTCCAGTGATTCTGTTTTTATTTGTTTCTTGATCCATGTTTATTTTTTATCCTGCCAGTAATAAGCATCAAGTATTCCATTGATAAACCGGCCAGCATCATCTTCAGCATATTTTTTACTGATACGAATGGCTTCATCTATGACTACTTTATATGGCATTTCATCTTTTAAAAACATCAACTGGTACAGTGAAATTGTAATGATCGCCTTGCTGACACGACTAATACGTCTGATATCCCAGTTTTTTGAAAATTGAATGATCGTTTCATTAATAATGTCGGAATTTTCAATCGCTCCCTTAACAAGTTCTGCAGCAAATACCTTTTCATCGTTGGGTATTTCATAATCAATCCAGTCAAAAAGCAATAAATCTTTTAATGGACGTTTTTGAAAATCCATCTGAAATATCGCCTGCATCGCCAAAATTCTGGCCCTTTGAGGCTTCATGTTAAACCCGTATTACCGTTAAATTGATGCTTCATCATACATGTACAGTAATTGCAAAAGAGCGCCGGCAACATCAGCTCCTTTGTTGCCATATTTTAAACCGGCTCGATTTAATGCCTGATCCACGTTATCAGTGGTTAATACGCCAAAAGAAACTGGTTTTCCAAATTCAAGAGAAACCTTTTGTACGCCTGAAGCACATTCCCCTGCAACAAAATCAAAGTGGGGAGTTTCGCCTCGTATAACTGCCCCCAGGGCAATGATGCCGTCAATATTTTTACCAGAAAAAATTCTTTTGCAGGTTACAGGAATTTCAAATGCGCCGGGAACTTTATACACTTCACAATTAGGCGCTTCAATACCATGACTACTCAATACGCCGATAGCGCCATTTAATAAAGAATCGGTAATCATGCTGTTAAATGCTGAAACTACTATGGCTATGTTATAAACTTTACCAATCTTGATTTTACCGGAAAATACAGGAATATCACTCATATAAACAGCTTATATTCATTTTGGATACACCATATCAATAAATTTTTATATTCAACAGCAAAGCTCGAAAAAGGGGGTAGGAACAATTTAATGATAAAGTACATCGACTACCCCCTCGGCCACATATGCGGCAAAGCCCGCATATTGCGTCCTACCCCGAATATATTCTTTTAATAAAACAAAGTTTGATAAATTTCTTAAGGGGTGTCGAAGGACATTTTGCAAAGCCAAATGGCCGCAGACAGGGGATATGAGATTTACACTTGATGGATCCTGGCTGATGAAACGCAGTGAATCAGCCCTCAGTCCCCTCTAGTACCGTGTATTTAATCTTTAATTGTGTTTTTTTAATAAAATTTGATTTGTATACAGAAATTGGCCAGAGAGAGAATTGAACTCCCGACACGGGGATTTTCAGTCCCCTGCTCTACCGACTGAGCTATCTGGCCGTATAAAAACTAAGTTTTTAAAATATACAGGCTGTAAACTATTTTTCTATTTAAAGCCTGTTTCTATTGCTTTTTACCTTTTGGCCGCAAAACCATGGTCATCAATTTACCTTCAAGTTTCGGGTCTTTATCGATACTGCAAACCGGTGCAAGTAATTCCACCATTTTTTGCATTTTTTCCAGCCCAAGATTTGTATGTGCCATTTCACGACCTCTAAATCGCATGGTAACTTTTACGTTGTCTCCCTCAGCAATAAAATCTTCGACCATCTGGCATTTTCTTTCAAAATCGCCGACATCGATTTTAGGACCCATTTTAATTTCTTTGATCTGGATTACTTTTTGATGTTTCTTGTTTTCTTTATCTTTTTTAGATTTTTCAAATTTAAACTTTCCATAATCAATGATTTTAACAATCGGGGGATCTTGTCCTTTGGCTATTTCAACAAGATCCACTCCAGCCTGTCTAGCAAGTTCAATGGCATCTTCGGTGTTGAGAAGTTTTGCACCCTCATCGTCAATTAATCGAACTTGCGGTTCAGTTATTTCGTCATTTAATCTGTGTTCTCTATAAGTTTTTCTATTTTGTCCAAATGGCTTCTTTCTTCTTATTGTCATATTGCCAGGATTATTTAAAGATATCTTTGATATCGGTTTTTTCCCAAGTAAATGACGCCTCTGATCTTCCGAAATGTCCGTAACTTGCGCTAGGTAAATATTTTACATCTCGTAATGAAAGCTGCTCACGAATTCCTCTTGGCGATAAATCAAGTTTTTCAGCAACGATTTTTTCAAGCTTCTCATCAGGAACTTTTCCTGTTCCAAATGTATTGATTAAAACAGAAACAGGCTGGGCAACTCCGATGGCATAAGCAACCTGAAGCTCACAAACAGTAGCTACGCCTGATGCAACGATATTTTTTGCAATGTATCTCATCATATAAGCAGCGCTTCTGTCAACTTTAGAGGGATCTTTTCCGCTAAATGCTCCTCCGCCGTGTCTTGCGTATCCGCCGTATGTATCTACGATGATTTTTCTTCCAGTTAAACCGCAGTCGCCATGAGGTCCGCCTACGATAAATTGACCGGTTGGGTTAATTAAATATCTTGTGTTTTTCAAGAATTCAGCAGGTAATACTTTTTTAATGACTCCTTCAATGATGCTATCGCTGATTTCTTTATGAGAAACTTCAGGTGTATGTTGAGTTGATACAACTACAGTATCGATTCCAACGGGTTTACCCTTTTCATATTTTACAGTTACCTGAGACTTGGCATCCGGTCTTAAAAACTTTAAAGTTTTGTTGTGTCTTTTCTCAGCAAGATCTTTTAAGATTATGTGTGAGAAGTAAATTGGCATTGGCATCAATTCTTCTGTTTCATTGATGGCAAAACCAAACATTAAACCTTGATCCCCAGCGCCTTCTTCTTTATGAAGACCATCACCGGTAACGCCCATGGCAATATCCGGAGATTGGGTATGTAAAAGAACGTTTACTTCGGCTTTATCTGCATCGAAACCAACGTCTTCATGATTATATCCAATTTTTTTAACAACGGCTCTGGCCATTTTTTCAATGTCGGCTTTGCTGATTTGTTTTGTAGATGAAATTTCGCCGGCTATGGTCATATGATTTGTTGTTATCAATGACTCACAAGCAACTCGCGCGGTTTTATCTACAGCTAAATAAGCATCTAATACTGTATCCGATATCTGATCGCATACTTTATCAGGATGCCCTTCTGATACGGATTCTGAGGTGAATAAAAAACTTCTATTTGTATACATAAAAACCAAATGACATGACTAACATATACGGAAAAGCTTTTTTCTATTTTTTAGGCACATGTTAGGGGGGAGCGGCTACTTTTT
>Ga0224495_10000023_pt1 | contig 144073 bp, 129 predicted proteins | sample SF_Jul11_sed_USG_FD_168128 | JGI IMG/M metagenome (GOLD analysis project Ga0224495, IMG submission 168128) | Sediment microbial communities from San Francisco Bay, California, United States - SF_Jul11_sed_USGS_4_1 | ecosystem: Environmental > Aquatic > Marine > Sediment | place: USA...
GCCACGGCTACGCGGTCGCGGGCACCGCCTCGCGGGGAGAGGATGCTGTGGCCCGGATCGAGGCGGCGCCGCCGCCGGACCTGATCCTGATGGACATGAAGGACGCGCAGGCGGTCCCGGGGGCCGGGTTCCTGCACGCTACGCTCGAAACGCGCGACGAACTCCTGGCGAAGAAACCGAAAAAGGCCGAGTTGATGGTGCGCATCATGCGGCGCACGCTGGAATGGATGGCAAAGGCACCACCCGACGAAATCGTCTGGCGGGCGGAGGTCCGCGGCCCCGTGGAGCGCCGCTGGCTGCTTCATACGCTCCGCAAGTACCCGCACAGGTACAGTCCCGACGGCAGGTTCTCGGAAAAACAGCTTGAGGAAACTGGGCTGTTCTTCCGCGAGGCCAATCCCGATCAGTCGGGGTTCGTTCTGAAGGACATGATCGTAGATCTCTGGAGCGGGAGCAGAGGATAGGCGGGACCTGCACGAAGACATGCCATGATACAATCACTGCAAAAACAGATAACCATCAGGCTTATCACGGCTCTGGTGACCATGGCCTTGCTGGTCTCCGCAGGCATATATCTGCTCCATGAACGCACATTAGAGCATACCCGGCAAAATAGAATACGGGTGCTGACCGCATATCACAAGCACTGGATGGCAGCGTACGAGGAAAGAACCGCGCAGACAGCTTTCGCAATTCGCACCAGCATCGAGTTCTCCGGGGTGCTTGACCTGCCCTCTGGCGCGAGAGAGCGGTTTCAGGCCTACTTCCTGTCCCTGAGCAGCAGCGGTATGCAGTTCACCCACGCGATCGTCGTCGATCAAACAGGCAGAACGGTCGTCCAGGCGGGACCGAAGGACGAACTGCCGGCGATCGGTGCATTCCCGGCACGCTCCGCAGACTGGCATTTTGAGGCCGACCGGGGAACGCTGTACCGAGTAACAAAACAAAATCTCCGGCTCGGTAAAAGGGGAGCAGGTGCGTTGTTCCTGTTCCAGCCCCTGGGGAACAGCATGCTGGTAGAAGGGGCCCATCCGGAAAGCGTTGTTTATCTGCTCTGGGACGGGAAGGTCATCGCCTCGTCGCGGGGTCAGGAGGGGGGCGAGAACTTTGTGCGCCGTTCGGGCGAGGTGCATTCAGGACTCAACTACGAGGCGGTGGTGACAATTCCCTGGATCGGCCGCGGAACGGCCGCGGAAAAAGCCCCTGTCCTGAATGCCTGGATAAGGGTTCCCGATAACTTGCCGTTTCTTGAGGTCACGGGGATCACCCTGGTGGCGCTTGCGGCCATGATCTCGCTTCTCTACTGGCTGCTTGGTGCGTGGCTGGGGCGCATTTTGCAGCGTGTCGAAGTTCTGAGAAACCGGGCGCGTCTTTTCACCCAGGAACGATCTCCTCCTGCGCTCTCGGAGGTTCTCCCCGGTGGAGGACCAGGAGGGCTGGACGAGGTAGCAGAGCTTGATGCCGAGTTCTCTATCATGATCGAAGCGGTGCTGGTCAGGGAACGGGACCTGTGCGCTTCGGAGGAGCAGTACCGGACGATATTCGATGCCGCATCGGACGGGATCATCATTGCCGATCCACGGACGCAGCGATTCATCTCAATGAACCTTTCCATGATGCGGATGCTGGGGATCGAGTGGGATGACGTGGCGGGGCTGAGCGTCGCCGACATCCATCCTGCGGATGCCTTGTCGCGCGTTGCGGGCATTTTCGAGCAGATCGTGAAAGGCGAGATCGATCATTTCGATAACATCCCGCTGCTGCACAAGGACGGCAGGGTGGTTATCACGGAAGGATCGGCATCGTGGCTCCAGATGAAAGGCGACCGCTATCTTGCCGGGTTCTTCCGTGACGTGACGGAGCGGAAGCGTGCTGCCGAGGAGCTTGAGCAGTCTTATGCGGAGGTCGAACGGTTTCGACTGATGGTCGAATACTCCCAACAGGCGATCGGGACCGCCAACCTGGACGCCTCGATCACCTACGGCAATTCGGCGCTTCTTGGCCTGCTCGGGATCGCGTCGCTGGAGGAGTTCCGGAAGTACACCTTCAAGGACTTTTACGCGGACGACGATCTGGATTACCTGACGGAGACCATACTCCCTGCCGTGCAGTCACAGGGCAGCTGGACGGGTGAGGTCCCGCTCCGTGCGTTATCAGGCCGCAGCATTCCGACGATCCATAACCTGTATCTCATCCGGGACGGCCAGGGAAATCCAGTCGCTTTTTCGAACATCATCACCGACATCAGTGAGTGGAAGCGCGCCGAGGAAGAGCTCTGGAGCGCGAAACAGTTCAGCGACAGCCTGATCCGGACGGCGAATGTCCTTGTGGTGGTGTTGAACTCCCGGCGGGAAGTGCTCCAGTTGAACAAAACAGGAGAGGAGATCACGGGATACCGGCAGGAGGAGATCTTGGGCCGGTCGTGGTTCGATGTCCTGGCGCCGCGCGACCGGTTCCCCGAGGTTTGGGAAGATTTCCTGCGGCTGACGAAGATGAAGGAGTTCGCGAGCACGTTCAGCAACCCCATCGTAACGAAGAGCGGCGCTGAGCGCATCATCTCCTGGCAGAACAGCACGCTGGCAACGAATAACGGCATTGTGACGGTGTCCTTCGGGATCGACATAACCGAGCGGAAACATGCTGAAGAACGGCACCGGAACATCCTGAAAACCGCCATTGACGGCTACTGGCTCACCGATGCAAAGGGCCGGCTGCTTGAGGTGAATGACGCCTACTGCCGGATGAGCGGCTACAGCCGCGATGAGCTGCTCACCATGGCCATTCCGGACCTCGAAGCCGGGGAAAATCCCGAAGAGACACGCGAACACATCGAAAAGATCATGTCGCAGGGCTCCGACCGGTTCGTATCCCAGCACCGACGCAAGAACGGAACGCTCATGGACATGGAGATCAGTGTGCAGTATTCCAAGGAGCAAGGCGGGATGTTCATCGCCTTCCTGCAGGATGTTACGGAGCGCAAGCGCGCGGAAGACGCGATCAGAGTGTCGCTCCGCGAAAAGGAGACGCTGCTCAAGGAAGTGCACCACCGGGTGAAGAACAATTTGCAGATCATCTCCAGCGTTCTGTACTTCCAGGCGCAAAAGATCGTGGAGCCCGCCAGCCTGGCGGTGTTCGAGGAAGCGCGGAACCGGCTGCGGTCCATGGTCCTGGTGCACGAGAAGCTGTACCGGTCCCGGGACCTGGCCCACGTCGATATCCGGGACTACCTGCAGAGTCTCGTCGACGAGCTGCGTATCTCTCATGCCGAGAAGAGCCGGGGACTGCAGGTGCACGTGAAGGTCCCGGAGCTGTACCTGCCGATCGAGACCGCGCTGCCTGCGGGAATGATCATCAATGAGCTCGTGACGAATATCTTCAAGTACGCCTTCCCCTCCGGCAGCGGGGGGGATGCCTGGATCCGGATCGATCGGCAGGGCGGAACCGTTCGCATCGAAGTCGGCGACAATGGAGCCGGCATCCCGGTGGGCGTCAGCGCTGATCAGCCCGCGACCTTCGGGCTGCAGCTGGTCGGCAATCTGGCGAAGCAGCTGAACGGCTCGGTAGCGATCGAGCGCGGGCAGGGCACGCGGGTCGTCGTTTCCTTCCCGATCTCCTCGAGCATGGGAGGCAGTGCATGACAAAAGAACGGATCTTCATTGTCGAGGACGAGGCCCTCATTGCCATGGAGCTGAAGGACCGGCTCGAGCGCCACGGCTACGCGGTCGCGGGCACCGCCTCGCGGGGAGAGGATGCTGTGGCCCGGATCGAGGCGGCGCCGCCGCCGGACCTGATCCTGATGGACATGAAGCTTGCGGGCGAGCTGGACGGCGTGGAGACCGCCGGGCGGATCCGCGAGCGCCGCGACATTCCCGTCATCTTCCTGACGGCCTATGCGGACGACCTGCTTCTGGAGCGGGCAAAGCAGATCTCTCCCTTCGGCTACCTGGTGAAGCCTTTCGACGACCGCACCCTGCATTCGACGATCGAGATGGCGCTCCACAGGATCGGCCTGGAGCGGCAGGTCCGGGAGAGCGAACTGCGGTTCCGGTCGCTGGTGGCGACCGTGCCCGGCGCGGTGTATACGTTTCGCGTGGACCCCGCGGGCCTGCGCTCGGTGCCTTTTATCAGCGACGGCATCATCCCCATGATCGGAATGACGCCCGCGGAGATCATGGCCGATGTCGAAGCGGCCTTCCATCGGGTCCCCGCGGAAGAGCGCGCCGGCATGGAGGAATCGATCGACGCTTCCCGCCAGGCGCTTTCGCCGTGGCTGCACGAATTTCCCTTTCTCACGGCAACGGGCGAGCGAAAATGGATACGGGGCAATTCCCTGCCGCAGCGGGAGCCCGACGGGTCCACGGTCTGGAACGGCGTTTTTGTTGACATCACCGAACACAAGCTGGCCGAGGAATCGCTCATCCGCCTGAACCGGGCGCTCCGGACGCTCAGCCGATGCAACGAAAAGCTCGTGCACGCGCAACATGAAGAAGAATTGCTCCACGACATCTGCTCGGTCATCGTGACCGAGACCGGCTACCGTATGGCCTGGGTGGGATATGCGGAGCACGATGAGGCAAAGACCGTCCGTCCCGTGCGGTGGCGCGGATTCGAGGACGACTACCTGAATACCGTGAAAATCAGCTGGGCCGACAATGAATATGGCCGCGGTCCCACGGGAACGGCCATCCGGACCGGCAGGCACCTCGTTGTGCAAAACGTGCAGACCGATCCCCGTTTCGCTCTCTGGAAAGAGGAGGCCGCCAAACGGGGGTACGAGTCGATCATCGGGCTGCCGCTGAAGACCGGGGACACGGTCCTGGGCGCGCTGACGATCTACGACATGGAGCCCGACGCTTTCGACGATGACGAGGTAAAACTGCTGACGGAGCTTGCCGAGGATATCGCTTTCGGCATTGCGGCGATCCGCGAACGGGCTGCCCGCGAAAAAGCGGAAACGCAGGTCCAAAGGAACTACGACACCCAGCGCGTCATCGCCGAGCTGCTGAACTTCTCCCTGACCGAGGTGACGCTGCAGGCCGTTTTCCAGCGCGCCCTCGACCTGATCCTGTCCATTCCGTGGCTCTCTTTTGAATCGAAAGGAGGCATCTTCCGCTCCACGGGGGAGGGCGGCGAACTGCTCCTTTTGGCCGAGAAGAACATGGAAGCGTTCCGCCGGGAGCGGTGTTCCGTTGTGCCGCAGGGGAGATGTCTCTGCGGCCGCGCGGCCGCAACGAAAAAGCTCGTTTTTGCCGACCGGATCGACGAACGGCACGAGATCCGCCATCAGGGCGATACTCCTCACGGCCACTACTGCGTTCCCATCCTCCAGGGCGGCGCCCTGCTCGGCGTCATCAATATCTACGTGCGGGAGGGGCATGTGAGAACGGCAATGGAAGAGGAGTTCCTTGCTACTGTCGCCAATGCTCTTGCCGGGATCATCCAGCGGCAGGAGGCGGAGGATGACCGGGAGCTGCTGGTCAACGATCTCCGGAAGACCGTTGCCCTGGTCTCCCACTCCCAAAAGGAGTGGCAGCAGACCTTCGACGGCATCGGGGACATGATCTCGATCCATGATACGCAGTGCACCGTGATCAGGGCGAACAGGGCATTCGCGGCGTTCCTCGGAAAACAGCCCCAGGAGGTCGTGAACCGGAAATGCCATGAGATCATGCATGGCACCTGTCACCCGCTCACGGGCTGTCCCCATGTGCGGACCCTGGGCGACGGCAACACCCATACCGAGGAGGTTCACGATCCCAAGTCCGGCAAGACGCTCCAGGTCTCGACCTTTCCCTGGTACGACAATGCCGGCGCTGTGGCCGGCAGCATCCACATTGCCAAGGACATAACCGGGGAGAAGGACCGGGAAATGCGCCTGATCCTCGCCGAACGACTCGCTTCGCTCGGCCAGATGGCATCGGGGATCGCCCATGAGATCAACAATCCGCTGGCGGCCATATCCGGATGCACCGAGGGGCTCCTGGGCAGGATCGGTCAGGACCGGTACGACGCGGAATTCTTCGTTCGCTATCTGAACATCATCGGGGAAGAGGTCAGTCGGTGCAAGAACATCACCACGAACATGCTCTCCTTTGTGCGCATGGCGAGCCCGGACCGCAAACCGCTCGACCTTCCCGGCCTCATGGACAAGACCCTCGCCATCATCGGCATCCAGGGCAGGCTGAAGAAAGTCGACGTGATCAAAAGCTATCAGGACCCGATGCCTGCGGTGCCGGGCAGCGAGGGGGAAGTGCGCCAGTTCCTGCTGGCCATGGTCACGAACGCCGTCGATGCCATGAAGGACAAAGGCGTGCTCACCATCGGGATCATGGCGGACGGAGGCCGGGCGAAAATCTCGATCGCCGACAGCGGCGCTGGCATCCTGCCTGAGAACCTCTCCAGGATCTTCGATCCCTTTTTCACCACCAAGACCGAGTCCGGAGGCACCGGGCTCGGCCTGTCCATTGCCAAGAAGATCATTGCCAATCACAACGGCACGATAGACGTCCTTTCCGCGCCGGAAAAAGGCACCACCTTCACGATCACCCTTCCGCTCTCCTGATATCCGCGGATAAGCCTGCCATTCAGGCAGAATGCCCTGTGAACAGGGCATTCTGCCACGTTACCTTGACCGCAGCCGCCTTGAACTCATTGAAAACATGATAAATCGATGCGGGCATGGGTATTGCTATCTTGATACAAGAGAGAATCAGTGCGTTTTATCTCTGCATGCATCGTACAAACCACATCCCCGTCAAAAGGGTGCTGTTGCTAAAGGAGATTCTTAATGCTGAACAAGGTCCTGGTAGTGGATGATTCCCCTCTGATAAGGGAAATGTGCAGGAACATGCTCAAGGGGCGGTCCCGGGAGATTCTCTCCGCGGGGAGCGGGTGCGAAGCTTTTGAGATGATGAAGCTGCATCCTGACACGGAACTGGTGCTGCTCGATATTCATATGCCTGCGGTAAGCGGTCTGGCCGTACTTGCCGCATTCAAGGAAACGGAAGCATTTCGTCATGTTCCGGTCATTCTCCTGTCGCAGCGCGGCGACGAATCAGCTGTTTCGCGCGGCCTTGAACTGGGCGCGTCCGGCGCTGTTTCAAAGTACGAGAACCTGCGGGAACTGCCCGGCCTGGTGGGACGCACGGTTTCCGCAGCGCGTCCGGCCGGATGCTGCTGATGAGGCGCGGGCACGGGTACGCTATGGGCATATTGTTTCCCCTGAAAATCAAGATCATCGTGCTGATCCTCCTTCTTGCGCTCATGTCGGGAGGGTACGCATGGTATCACTATACCGACATCGTAGAACATGATACCCGGCATTCGCGCATACTGGCACGCGAGGTGACTGCCGACGCGGCGCGAATGCTTGATGAACTTGTCGACCGCACGTTCACGCTGCTGCGGGCGGTTGCCCGGCATCCCTCGGTGATCGGCCATGACAGCATGGCAAGCCATCGCCTGTTTGTCGATCTGCTCGGCGCGGAGCCGCATCTGCTGAATGTTATTGCCGTGGATGCAAAGGGCCGCATGTTCGGCAGCGCGGTCCGTCCCCATGCAGCGCAGATGCTGAACCACGGGGATTCGCCGTGGTTCCGACAGGCGCTCAAGGGTCCTTTTACGGGCGGTTATCACCGCTCGCGGTTGTCCGAATCAAAGACCGTTATGGTCGCCCTGCCGGTCCGCGACAAAGCAGGCAGGGTCGCGGGGGCCGTTGCCGCGCCCCTGAACCTTGACAGCGTCGGCGGCGCGCTGAAGACAAAACTCTGGCTGCCCGCAGGCGCTATTCTGCACGTCCTTGACAACCAGGGCAACATGCTCATTGATACTGAAGAAAAAGGCCCCGGCGATCACAGCATCCCGGTCAATGCCGCCTCGTCCGAAGGGACGATCGAGAATGACAGAAACGGCGTACCGCATCTTCTGACCGCTGTTGACACAACCGCGGGCGGGTGGAAGGTCATCATGGCCATCCCGCTCACCGTGGTATATCAGGACGCCCATGCCTTTGGAAAACGGTTCATCGCGGTCTTCCTTGTCTTGACGTTCGCGTCTCTTACCGCGGGCCTGCTCTTCGCGGAACGGGTCGGAAAGCGGCTCGCGGAAGTGACGAAGGGGATGCAGCAGATGGAGCAGGGGAACCTGACCGCACGGATCCATTCCGAGGGAAACGACGAACTGCACGCCATCGCCGTACAGTTCAACGCCATGGCGGACGCCCGGAACCGCGCCGAGGAGGCGCTCAAGGAAACCATGGCCGCGGTCTCCGAGGAAAAAACCAGGACCCAGGAGATCCTCGAATCCATCCCCGATGCGATCAGCATCCAGGATACGCAGTTCCGGGTGTTGTACCAGAACGCCGCGCACAAGCAGATCTTGGGCGACCGCACCGGGGAGTTCTGCTACCAGGCGTACGAGCGGAACGACGGGGTCTGCGACGGCTGCGGGCTCGCCATGGCATTCCGGGACGGGAAGCCCCATGTCGTCGTCCGGTCCGTGCCGATCGAGGGGCGGGGCATGGTGCATGTCGAGATCGCCACGACGCCGCTCCGGGACGGAGCGGGCAGGATCATGGCCGGCATCGAAGTGGCGCGGGACATTACCGGGCGTATGCACATGGAGGCCGAACGCGAACGGCTCATCGGGGAACTGCAGAACCATGTCGAGCAGATATCCCGCGCCAAGAGGGAGTGGCAGGCCACCTTTGACGCGATCACCGATCCCGTCTCGATCCACGATAGGCAGTTCCGGGTTATCCGGGCCAACCGGGCGTTCTCGCAACTGGCGGGGATCGAAGCAGCCTCGATCGTCAATCAAAAATGCTATGACATGATGCGTCTTGCCTGCGACCCCTCGAAGAACTGTCCGCACACTGCGACGCTCCAGGGAGTCGTGTCCTGCTCCCGCGAGGTGCTCGATCCCCGAACGAACCGGTTGTTCCAGATCACGACCTTTCCGTACCACGGCGAGGACGGCGATTTGCTCGGATCGGTGCATATTGCCAAGGATGTCACGGAGCAGAAGGACCAGGAGCAACGTCTTGCCATGAGCGAGCGTTTCGCCGCGCTCGGACGGATGGCTTCCGGCATCGCCCATGAGATCAACAATCCGCTTGCGGCCATATCCGGCTGTGCCGAGGGTCTTCTGAACCGCATGGAGCGGGAAAGCATTGACCCCGAGATGTTCAAACGGTACCTCTCGATCATCCAGGAGGAGGTCTACCGGTGCAAGAGCATCACCACCAGCATGCTGTCCTTTACGCGCAAGGAGTCCTTTGAACGGAAATTACTGGACCTGCGGGATGTCGTGCGAAAAGCGACCGAACTGATCGGTTTCCAGGGAGGACTGAAAAGCGCGGAGGTCGTCCAGGAGATCTCCCCGGACCTTCCGCTCATCTACGGCAGCGAGGGCGAACTCGGGCAGGTCTTTCTCACGCTCCTGACGAACGCGCTCGATGCCATGGACGAGCGCGGGACCGTGACGATCCAGGCGGCCGCGGACAACGGCGCCCTCCGGGTGACTGTCCGGGACACCGGTCCCGGGATCGCTCCGGAAGACCTGGGCCGGCTCTTTGAGCCGTTTTTTACGACCAAAACGGGCAAGGGGGGGAGCGGGCTGGGGCTGTCCATCGCGAATCGGATCATCGCAAATCATCAGGGCGCCCTTACGGTATCGTCAAAACCGGGCGAAGGCGCGGTGTTCACGCTCACCTTGCCGGTGCCATCAAAGATACGGGAGGAGATCTCCGGATGAGGAAATTGAACTGCTGGGAACACAAGAACTGCGGCTATCCAAAGCACTGACCTGCGTTCCCTGCCATCTCCGGGAACGAGGTCCTTGCACCCGGGCAAACACCCTGTCTTTGCACCGGGGACCGGATGCAGGGACTCTCTGTGCCCATTCCTGCTATACTTACCTAGAAGTAAGCTGTAAAATCCCGGACCGCGACGGCCGCGTTCCGAAACGAGTATTATCTTATCCGTATGTTGCGCTCAACGATCACCTCATTGCTACGCGGTTCCCTGCTTGGAAAAGCGGTCCTGGCCGTGACCCTGGCCCTGCTTCCCCCCCTGGTCTCCTATTTTTTCAGTTTCCATTCATCGGAAAACTATCTCCGCTCGAACATCCAGAGCAACCTGGCGGTCATCGCGGAATCCTACGAGGCCCAGGTCTACCAGTTCCTGAACCGGTGCCGGACCCACGCGGCTGATTTCGCCACCGATCCCGTGGTCCGGTCCCTTCTGACGGATGTCGCGGACGGCGCGCCTGCCCCGAGACAGGCGTTGAACAGACACCTGGTGTCGTACAAGCTGCCGGTGGACCGGTCCATCCGGGAGATCCGCGTGCTCACCCTGGACGGCAAGGTCGCGGCGTCAACAGATCCCTCCCGCGCCGGACGCACCTATGCGGATCAGCCGGAATTCACGGCCGGCAGACGGGAGCTGCATGTCGGCGAGGAGGGGGGGAATCTCTATGCTGCCGCGCCGATCAGTTCCTCGCGCACCGGCAATATCATCGGCGTCCTGGTCAATGTGATTTCGCTCCAGGACCTGAACAATATCGTGACCGGCCAGTACGGCAGACTGCTGGGCGCTCTCTCCTGGGACAAGGGGAGGCCGGCAACGCTGGAAATATACCTGGTCAATCGCGATGGCCGCATGCTGACGCGGTTCCTGCATCAGCCTGACGTCGTCGCAAACCAGGGTATCCGCACGGCGCCGGTCGATCGCTGTCTTGCTGACCGTGACGAGTTCACCGGGATCTATGAAAATCACCAGGGCGAAGAGGTCGTGGGCGCTTCCATGTGCTTCCCCGCGCTCCAGTGGACGCTGCTTGTCGAGGCGGATACGGCCGACGTGCTTATGCCGCCGCTCCGTAAGATGCGCAGGAACATGCTGTTTGCAGCAGTCGCCGTGTTCGGCGTTCTGGCCGGACTGTTCCTCCTCTATTTCCGCACGGTCGTCAGGCCGCTTCGCGCGCTGACCGAAGCATCCCGCAGGATCGCCGGCGGCGACTACGCGGTAACGGCGCCGATCGGATCGACCGATGAGATCGGCACACTTGCCGTCGCCTTCAACGAGATGGCGCGGGATATCAAAGGCCGGACCGAGCTTGTCCGCGCCAGCGAAGAACGGCTCAGGAAGATCCTGAACAATACCAGCGAGATCATCTACAAGGCCTCGCTCGGCGCGGATCCTCTTGCCGTCCGTTCGAGTTCATCAGCCTCCGGTGCGAATCCATCACAGGCCGGAACGCCGGCGAGTTCCTGGCCGATCCCGGCCTCTGGAGCCGCCTGGTGCATCCCGATGATCTGATCCTGGCGCGGGCAACGACCATGGAGATAATTAACTCCGGCGCTCCCGGGACCCGGACCTACCGGATCCGGCGGAACGGGAGCGGTGAAGAGGTCTGGATCGAGGACCGGATCGTGCCCGAGATCGGCGACCAGGGCGCGGTGGTGGGATGGTGGGGCGCCGCCCGGGATATCACCGACCACATGAAGATGCTCGAGTCCCTCCGGCTGCAGACCGCGCGGCTGTCAGAGTCCCAGCGGATCGCTCATCTGGGGACCTGGGAATGGGACATGACCACCAATGAGCTGTGGTGGTCCGATGAGATCTACAACATCTTCGGTCTCCGCCCCGGCGAATTCCCCGCCACCTACGATGCCTTTCTTGAACGGGTCCATCCCGACGACCGGACGCTGGTCCGGGACGGCGTGGACCGGGCGATCCTGGACCGGCTGCCCTACGAGCTCGCGCATCGCATCCTGCTGAGCGACGGCACGGTCCTGTTCGTGCAGGAAAAAGCCAATGTGCGTTATGACATGACGGGCAGGGCCGTCAAGATGGTCGGGACGGTCCAGGACATCACGACGCGCCAACGGATGGAGGACGCGGTCCGGGAGTCGGAGCAGCGGTTCCGCGCGATCTTCAACAGCGTGCACGACGGGATCCTGGTCATCGACGCCGAGACCCGCAGGTTCTTCCTGGCCAACGAAACGATCAGCGCCATGCTGGGCTACGATCTCCGGGAGCTGGCGAACCTCGGCATCGAGGATGTCCATCCGGCCGAGGACCTGCCGTCGCTGTTCGGGCACCTGGACAAACTGCGGGCCGGCGAAGTCACCGCGGTCAGTGAACTGCGGCTCCGGCGCAGGGATGGAAGCGATTTCTACGCCGATATCGGGGCGACCCCGATGACCCTGAACAACCGGAGCTACATCATCGGCGTGTACCGGGACATCACGGAGCAGAAGAAATCGATGGAGGAGCTCCGCATGCTTTCCGCGGTCATCGAACACAGCGTGAACGTGGTGTTCATCACCGACCGCGACGGGAACATCGAATACGTCAACCCGACGTTCGAGCGAACCACCGGCTGGACAAAAGAGGAGGCCATCGGCCGTAATCCGCGCATCCTCGCGTCCGGCAAGACGACGCGGGCCGAATACGAGGAACTGTGGAACATCATATCGTCGGGCCGCACCTGGCGGGGCGCGTTCCAGAACCGGAAGAAGGACGGGCAGTACTACTGGGGTAATTCCGTGGTCACGCCGATCTCGAACGAGAAAGGCGAGATCACCCACTTTCTCGCCGTGCAGGAGGACATCACCGAGCGGAAGATCGCCGAGGACCGGCTCCAGTACCTCGCTGCCTATGACGAGCTGACCGGCCTGCTGAACCGGAGCAGATTCATGGAAACGCTCCAGGAATGGATCGGCCACCACGCCGTCTATACCGGAGAACGCGGATGCCTGCTGATCATCGACATCGACGACTTCAAGTACATCAACGAAACGCGCGGGCATGCCGCGGGCGACGAGATCATCAAGCAGATGGGGCATCATCTTCAGTCCATGCTCGCCGGGATGGAATCATCGCTGCGCAAGGAGGCGGGCGGTATCCGACTGGCCCGGCTGGGCGGCGACGAGTTCGCCGTGTTCCTGCCCGGCCTTGAAGCGGCCTCGGGCCAGGAAGCGGCGGAGCGGCTGCGCGCTTCCATCGAACGATTCCGTCCCGTGGAATTGTCGGCGCCGCTCACGGCCAGCATCGGCGCCGTGGTCTACCCGGACAACGGCAGCACGGTCAAGGAGCTGTTCACCAAGGCGGACGCGGCGCTCTACCGGTCCAAGCGGCTGGCAAAGAACCAGATCCGCTTCTTCCGGGCCGAGGACCACGATCTGGAGTACGCCCACTCACGGCTGCGGCAGAAGGAAAGCATCCAGTCCGCGATCGCCGAGGACCGGTTCCTTCCCTGGTTCCAGCCGATCCTCCGGATCAGCGACGGCGTGGTGAGCCACTACGAAGCCCTTGCCCGGCTCCGGGACCAGGACGGGAAGATCGTCTACCCGGCGGAGTTCATCGACGCCGCCGAGGCGTTCGGCCTTATCGGGACCATCGACCGGACAATCGCGGAAAAGACCATGCTGCTCCAGCGGGAATGCGCGAAACGGGGACAGCACCTCCATTTCGGCATGAACCTCTCGGGCAAGGAACTGGGGGACGAGGAGCTCCTGGCCTACCTGCAGCAGAAGATCAGCGAGACCGGCGCTGATCCGGGGAACCTGATATTTGAGATCACCGAGACCGCGGCGGTCCACGATCTCGAACGGGCCCGGAAGTTCATCAACTCCCTCAAGTCCACGGGGTGCCGGTTTTCGCTCGACGATTTCGGCGTCGGATTCACCTCGTTCCTCTATCTCCGTGAACTGGGCGTGGACTATATCAAGATCGACGGCTCCTTCATCCGGAACCTGCCGCACAGCAGGAACGACCAGCTCTTTGTAAAGGCGATCATCGACGTGGCCCGGGGCATGGGCATCAAGACGATCGCCGAGTTCGTGGAGAACGAGGAGATCCTGAACATGCTGCGCGGCCTTGGGGTGGACTACGCCCAGGGGTACTTCATCGGGAAGCCGATGTCCGGGATCCTGCGTGTGTAGCAGGTTAATTTCCTTCTCACCCTCAAAGAGCAAGGCAATTTGCCCGACAGCTCAGGCACAGTGCCTGAGAAATCAAATCTTGCCAAAGCGAATATACCCATTAATTCAATCAGATAGATCATGGCATCAAGATTGCTAAATATGATGCGTCAAGAAGAACAAGCGTTCTTAAGGTCCAGAGGAATCCGGGGACGACAGGGAGGATATTATGGCGAAAGATCTGCAATTGGTGGTGTTCAGCACAGGCAAGGAGCTCTACGGCGTAGCCATACAGGCGGTGCATGAGATCGTGAAGGTGCCAGAGATCACCGAAGTGCCGGACGCGCCGGTCTTTCTCGAAGGCGTGATCAACCTGCGCGGCAAAATCGTTCCGGTCATCGATCTCCGGAAGCGGCTGCGGCTCGGGACCGGCGAACGGTCAAAATCCACGCGCATCCTGATCATCGAGAACAGCGGGAAGCGGATCGGGCTGCTGGTGGATGCGGTATCCGAGGTGATCAAGGTCCCGCCCGAGGCGGTGGAGGCGCCGCCCGAGATGATCGCGTCCGTGGGCGTCGAGTACATCACCGGCGTGGTCAAGTCCGGCAGCCGGCTGATCGTGCTGATCGACCTTGGCCGGGTGCTGAACGTGGAGGATATGAAGAGGGTCGGAACAACCGCTGAGCGGATCGCGGAAGCGAGCGCCGCCTAAGGGCTCGTTCCGGCGATAACTGATCGAGGAGGATGCTATGTTAAAGGATATGAAGATCGGGAATAGGCTGAATCTGGGCTTCGGATTGCTCGTGCTGATGATCGTGATCGTCGGCGCGAGCGCGTTCCTGGGGATCAGCAGCATCAAGACGCAAACGCAGCACTTGGTCGAGGAGGAGGGGCGTGTTGCCCGCACGGCGGCTGAGGTGCATCCGCACATTCTGAACCTCCGGAGATATGAAAAGGACGTGCTGCTGAACATGGGTTCGCGGGAAAAGGTGTCCGAATACGGCAAGAAATGGGAGAAAGAGCTTGTCGACCTGGGCGAGCTGCTGAAGTCCCTGGAAAAGGAGGAGCTGAATCCCGAGCAGACGAAGGCCCTGAAGGAGTTGGCGGAACATCTTGCCAAGTACGCCGAAGGTTTCCGGTCGGTCTTTGCAAAGATCCAGGACGGCACTCTCAAGACCGCCCAGGCCGCGAACGCGGCTCTAGGCGCATTCAAGGATAATGTGCGCGGTCTTGAATCGTTGATCGATACTTTTGAGGACCACATCGGCGAGAACATGAAAAGAACAGAGGCTGGCGTGATCAAGGGAGCTGAAACCACCCTCCTATTCATCGGCGTGCTGATCATCGTTTCAACGGCTATCGCTTTTGCCGTCAGCATCCCCACCTCCAGAAGCATTGTCGTTCCGGTGAAGGAGATCGCCGAGATCGCCGACAGGATCGCAGCAGGCGACCTGTCCGTTGAGATCAAGGCGCAGCGCAAGGACGAGATCGGCATGCTGGCGGACTCGTTCCGCGCCATGGTCGTCTATCTCAAGGGAATGGCCGGCACGGCCGAAGCCATCGCGCAGGGCGACCTGCGCGGGGAAGTCACGCCCAAGTCGGATAAGGACGTGCTCGGGAACGCCTTCCACGAGATGGTATCGGGCCTCCGGTCCATCGTGACCGAGATCAAGGGCGGCGCGGACCAGATCGCCTCGGCGTCGGGCCAGATCGCCTCGACCTCGGAGCAGACGGCGCGGAACAACGAGTCCGCTGCAACGGCGGTGGAGGAGACCACCTCGACCATGCACGAGATGTCGGCGAACATCCAGAACGTGGCCAAGAACGCCCAGAACCAGTCCTCGTCGGTGACCGAGACCTCGGCGTCCATCGAGCAGATGGTGGCGTCGATCCAGCGGATCGCGGACACGGTGAACCAGTTCGTGCAGCTCTCGGCCAAGACGAAGCAGGCCGTGGAGCAGGGCCTCGACGCCGTGGCGAAATCGGTGAAGGGCACCGATGAGATCAGCCGGTCCATCGTCCGGTCGTCGGACACCATCTCGGCGCTCGGCGCCCGGGTCGAGGACATCGGCAAGATCGTGGACGTGATCGACGAGATCGCTGAACAGACCAACCTGCTGGCCCTGAACGCGGCGATCGAGGCCGCGCGCGCGGGAGAGCAGGGCCAGGGGTTCGCCGTGGTGGCCGACGAGGTGCGGAAGCTCGCGGAGCGGTCCGCCAAGTCGACCAAGGAGATCGCGGAGCTGATCAGCGGCATCCAGCGCGAGGCCCAGGACGCGGTGAAGGTGATGGAAAAATCGACCCAACTCGTGGAGCGGGGCGTGGAACTGAGCAGCGAGGTCGGCAACACGCTCAAGGCGATCGAGAACAACGTCGTGGAGGTGGACCGCTATTCCAAGGAGATCGGCGCGGCAACGCAGGAGCAGTCCAGCGGCAGCACCCAGATCGGGAAGGCGGCGGAGAACCTTCGCGAAGTGACCCACGAGATCTCCTCGGCCACTGACGAGCAGGCGTCCGCCGCGGAGCAGATCGTGAAGACCATGGAAAAGATGCGCGAGATGATCCACCAGAACGCGGCGGCGACGACCGAGCTGGCCTCGTCGGCCGAGGAGCTGCGCTCCCAGGCCGAGCGGTTCCAGGACATCATCGGCAGGTTCTCGGTGGGCGACGAGGACGCGGCCGGCAAGCGTCCCGCCCGGCAGAAGGAACTGCCGCACCACGACGGAAACGGCAGAGACAAAACGCGGGGACAGCATAAGCTGATCGGAGCGGCGTAAGCATGCTGACGGACGAGGAGTTCCGGCTGTTCCGGAACATGATCTACGACGAATCGGGAATGTACCTCAAGGAAGCCAAGAAGGACTTCCTGGAGCACCGCGTCCAGAAACGGATGCAGGCGACCGGGACGGCGACGCCCTACTGGTACTACCGGCACGTCACGGCGAACCGGGAAACGGAGCTGCCCTCGCTCCTCGACGCCATGACCGTCAACGAGACCTCCTTCTTCCGGAACGGGCCGCAGATAGACCTGTTCCGGAAGAACATCATGAAGGACCTGCTGGCGCAGAAGGCCACGACGGCGTGGCGCAAGCTCCGCATCTGGTCCGCCGGCTGTTCGACCGGCGAGGAGCCCTACACCATCGCCATATGCGTGCTCGAAGCGATCCCGGACCCGGAGAAGTGGGACATCAGGATCTTCGCGTCCGATCTGAGCATGAAGGCGCTCGAGGTCGCGAGCAGGGCCGTGTACGCGGAGCAGCGGGTGAAACACAACGTTCCCGATGAGCTGGTGCCGAAATATTTCGACCGCGTCGGGGACGGGTATCGGGTCAAGGACAACGTCAAACGGCTCGTCGTGTTCGACTACCACAATCTGAAGCACGAGAACGGCCTGACGGCGCTGGATGCGATCTTCTGCCGGAACGTCATGATATACTTTGATGAAGAAGAACAGAAGCGGGTGGTGGAGAAGTTCTACCGCAGCCTGAATCCCGGCGGGTATCTGCTGATCGGCCATGCGGAAAGCCTTCAGGGCATGCACACGCAGTTCCAGTTCTTCTACCAGAACAAAGGAACAGCCTACAAGAAGCCGGCGCAGGAGGGAGTATGAAGGTTCTATTGGCGGAAGATGAGAAGAATTTCGGCATGGTGCTGAAGAACGAACTGGCGGACGCAGGCTACGAGGTGGACCTTGCCGCCGACGGCGTCGAAGCCGTGCTCAGGTTCATTGACAACAAGTACGATTTCGTGCTCCTGGACATCAAGATGCCGAAGCTCGACGGGATCAACGCGCTCCGGATCATGAAGAAGATCGACCGGGACGTACCGGCCATCACCTATTCGGGCAACGCGGGGAGCGGCGAGATGGCCGATTCGGTGAAGGCGGGCGCCATCCGGTGCCTGACCAAACCGATCTCGATCGCGACGCTCAGGCAGGAGATCGAAAAGCACCGGGGGCGCCGCGGCGGAGGAGAACGATGACCGAGCAGGCCATGCAGTGGAGCGACGAAGAGTACCGGGAGCTCCGGAAGGTCTTTTTCGCCCAGACCCGCGAGATCATCGCGGACCTGCGCGATCTCGTCATGTCGCTGGAAACGGAGCCGTCGAACGACGAAGTGCTCAAGACCGTCAAGCGCAATGTCCACACCCTGAAGGGCGATTCGAACGCCATGGGACTGACCTTTGTGGGCGCTCTGTGCCATCGCATGGAGGACGCCCTGTCTCACGCGCTCACGACGGGGGGCATCGATCATGAGGCAGCGGACCTGCTGCTTGCGGCGGTCGATACCATCGAGCGTCTGGTCGCTTCGAGCGAGGCCGGAGGCGAGGAGGCGGGCGGCGAGGACATGCTGGCCCGGATCGACTGCTATCTCGATATCCACTGCTCGGGAGGGCGGAGCACGGCGCCGGCGGAGACGGCCGCGCTGACGGAGTACGAGTTGCTCCAGGTCGCGAACGCGCGGAGCGCGGGCCAGACGGTGTTCGACGCCGAGGTGCGCTTCCACCCGCGCTGTGCCGAGCGCGGCGTGGCCGCGCGCATGCTGGCCGCCCGTGTCGCGGCCATCGGGCAGCTGATCCGGTCGTTCCCGGCAGTTGAAAATCCCGGGATCGAGCAGGCGGCGGCGATACGCCTGGTGATCGCTGCGACGCGCGAAGCCGCGGCAATCGAACAGGCATTGTCCCTGACCGGCATCAGTGAGAGCGTGCGGGTCGGCCTGCTCGGGGAAGAAGCGCAAACGATTTCCCGGCCTGCCGCGGGGACCCCTCTCCCGGCGTCTGCCGCGGCGCAGAACGACATGGTCCGGATCGAGGCGTCGCGGGTCGACCGCATCATGGACCTGGTGGGAGAACTGATCATCGGGCGCTCGATGATGGAGCAGGCGACGCGGGAACTCGAGGACGGGCTTGCCGCATCGGACGCCGCGGCCAGATTCTACTCCATCAACACCTACCTGGAGCGCACGGTCGGAGACCTCCAGAAGGCGGTCATGAAGATGCGCATGGTGCCGATCAACCACGTGTTCCGGAAGTTTCCGAAAATGGTCCGTGACCTGGCAGCGGAGAAGGGCAAGCAGCTCCGCCTCGAGGTGAAGGGCCGGGAGACCGAGCTCGACAAGGGGATCGTGGACGCGCTGGGCGAGCCGCTGGCGCACATCATCAGAAACCTGATCGACCACGGCATCGAACTGCCCGGCGAGCGGAGCGTGCTGGGCAAGCCCGAGGAAGGCGTGATCGCGCTCCGGGCATTTCATGAGGGGTCTCAGTTCGTCATCGAAGCTTCGGATGACGGCCGCGGGATTGACGCGCCGGCCGTGAAGAAAAAAGCTCTGGAAAAAGGATTCATAGACGCCGCTGCCGCAGCAGCGATGAACGAAACGGATGCCATGAACCTCATTTTCCTCTCGGGGCTCAGCACGGCTGCGGTCCTCTCCGGCACCTCGGGCCGGGGCGTGGGCATGGACGCGGTCAAGTCCGCTGTCGAATCGCTCAAGGGGTCCATCGAGATCGAGTCCGAGATCGGCAAAGGCACGCTGTTCCGGCTGCGGCTGCCGCTCACCCTTGCGGTGATCAAGGCGCTGCTCTTCCAGGTCGGCGAGCGGCTGTACGCGCTTCCGGTTTCGGTGATCTCCGAGGTCGCCAAGGTCATGGGCAGGGATCTCACGACCGTGGACGGCAGGAAGACGCTGCTGCTCCGCGACCAGGTGATCTCCATGGTTGACATCAAGGACCTGTTCCATGTTGCCGGGACCGAGGGCGAGCGCAAATACGCCCTGATCATCGGCTCCGGCAGCCGCCGGATGGGCCTCCTGATCGACAAGCTCATGTGGCAGCAGGAACTGGTGATCAAAGCAGTGGACGAGGACATGGTCTCATCGCCCTGCGTGGCCGGCGCCTCGATCCTCGGGAACGGGAAGGTCGTGCTGATCCTGGACGAGCAGGCCATGCTGCGGAAGGCCATCGACGACGAAAAGAGGAGGCTGGCGGCCGCATGAAGCGGATACGGGTGCTCGTGGTCGATGATTCGGCCCTGATGCGGAAGATGATCCCCCAGATCCTGGCAACGGACCCGGGCATCGAGGTGATGGGCACGGCCATGGACGGCATGTTCGCGCTCAAGAAGATCGCGGAGCAGCGGCCCGACGTCATCACCCTGGACATGGACATGCCGAGGATGAACGGGATGGAGACGCTCAAGCGCATCGTCGAGGAGTACGGCATTCCGGTCATCGTGGTGAGCTCGCTCACCCTGCAGGGCGCGGAGCTGACCTTCCGGGCGCTGGAGGTCGGCGCATTCGACTTCGTGACCAAACCAAAGGACGCGATCTCGCTGCACATCAAGGATATCAGCGATGAGCTGATCGGGAAGATCCGCGCGGCGGTCGACAATCCGCACGCGCGGCTCCGGTTCAAGCGGATCACGCCTCCCGAGGCGTTCCGCCAGAAACGGCGGCAGCCTTTCACCCGGACGGCGGAGCGGGTCCTGGCGATCGGCATCTCGACCGGCGGGCCGAACGCGCTGAGCTATCTGCTGCCGCTCCTGCCCAAGGAATTTCCCGCGGGGATCGTGATCGTGCAGCACATGCCGGCCGGTTTCACCGAGATGTTCGCGTCGCGGCTGAACTCGCTTTCGGCCATCGAGGTGAAGGAAGCCCAGGACGGGGACCTGGTCCTTCCCGGACGGGCGCTGATCGCGCCCGGGGACCGGCATCTGAAAGTGAAGCGTCTTCCGCTCGGCGCCATTGCCGTGCTGTCCGACGGCCCCGCGGTGAGCGGCCACCGGCCGTCGGCCGACGTGCTGTTCCGGTCCGTTGCCGCGGAGTACGGGGCGAGCGCGACCGGCCTCATCATGACGGGCATGGGGTCCGACGGCGCGGAAGGCATCGGGGAGATCAAGGCAAAGGGCGGCCACACCATCGCCCAGGACGAAAAGAGCTGCGTGGTCTACGGCATGCCCAAGTCCGCAGTGGAAAAGAACCATATACGACAGACGGTCCCGCTCGACGAGCTGGGTCCGGCGTTGACAGGATTGTTCGCACAGGAGGAGGTCGTTCATGGAACAAACAGTCGCTAAAACGGAAGGGAAGTCGTTTCGGTGCGTCATTGCCGACGACTCGGCTTTCGCTCGGAAGAATATCGCCGGTGTCGTGGCCCGGCTCGGCGGCACCGTGGTCGGCGAGGCCGTGAACGGCAAGGAGGCCGTGGACCTGTACGACAGGCTCCGTCCGGACCTGGTATTGCTCGACATTACCATGCCCTTGCAGAACGGCGTGGACGCTCTCCGGCAGATCATGGAGAAGGACCAGACCGCCAGGATCGTCGTGGTCAGCTCGATCGGCCATAAGGAGATGATCTGGAAGGCGATCACCCTTGGCGCCAAGCATTTCATCACCAAGCCCTTTGATCAGGACTATGTGGGGACGATCATCAAGTCCGTGATCGAGGGCAAGGAGACGCAGTCATGAGATTCGAGTATATCGAACCGTTCGTGAACTCCACGAAGAACGTGCTCAAGGGCGTGCTGCGCTCCGAAGTTGCCAGCGGCCGGACATCGCTTGTCGAGGGCGGGGTGATCAACGGCGAGGTCATGATCATCGTCCATGTGGCCGGCGAGTCCGAGGGGAGCGTCATCCTGAGCATGGACTCTCCGACCGCCGTCAACGTGTGCTCGGCCATGAGCGGCGCGCCCTGCGCGTCCCTCACCGGCGAGGGGCTGGACATCATGGCTGAACTGGCGAACATGATCACGGGCAACGCTACGAGCGTGCTGAACGATCTGGGCTACGATTTCACCATGTCCCCGCCGATCGTGCTGGCGGCGACACAGCTCCGGGAGAAGACGGCGGGCGTGGAGATGGTGCGCATCCCGATCCGGTCGTCCCACGGCGAGATCTTCGTGAACGTGGCGATGCGGACGAACTGAAGCGGCAGAGAATTGTGCGGAGAACGATGATGGGCGAGTTTCAGGAAAAAATATTGCTGGTCGATGACGAGCGGAACATCCGGGAGATCTATGCCAGCCTGCTCGCGGACCAGGGCTATTTCACCGCGGGTGCGGCGAGCGCCTCCGAGGCCCTGGCGCGGATCGGCGAGGAGCGGTTCGACATCGTCTTCGTCGACCACTTCCTCGGCAGCGACCGAGGTCTGGACCTCATCCCTGCCATGGCGGCCAGGGATCCGCGGCTCTCCTTTGTCATGTTCACGGCCAACGGCAACACCGACCTTGCCGTGGAGGCGCTCAAGCGCGGAGCATCGGATTATATCACCAAGCCCTTCACCGTGGCCGAACTTTTGAAGAGCATCGATTATGTGAAGCGCAAGCGGGCGCTCGACGAGGAACGGCGAAGCCTGGAGGACACCCTCCGGCGAACGGTGGAGCAGAAGACCGAGGAACTGAGCACGATTCATCTGTCCGTGCTGTCCACGCTCGCGCAGACCGTGGAGAAAAAGGACCAGGGCACGTACGGCCACAGCAGACGGGTCGCCCATTATGCCATGCTGATCGCCGCGGCCATTGATCTGCCCGAAAGCGAGCGGAACACGCTGCGCGACGCCGCCATGCTCCACGACATCGGCAAGATCGGCATCACGGACCTGGTCATCGGGAAAAAAGGCCCGCTCACCAGCGCAGAACGCGATCTCATCCGCAGCCATCCCCAGAAGGGGTTCGAGATCCTGCGGCCGATCAAGCAGTTTGAACGATTCCTCCCCGTCGTTCTGCACCATCATGAGCATTACGACGGTTCGGGGTATCCCTATGGCCTTGCCGGGGAGAATATTCCGCTGCTGGCGCGCATCGTCACCATAGCGGACGCCTATGACGCCATGGTCTCGAACAGGCCCTACCGGAGCGGGGGCAGCCATGAGCGCGCGCTTGAAGAACTCACGGCCTATGCAGGCAAACAGTTCGATCCCCGGATCGTCGAGGTGTTCACGGTCGCCGACAGCCGGTACCGGCATATGTTCAACCTCAGCGGCTCGGCGTTCCAGCTGTAGCACCCGCTTGCACTCCGGCCGTTCTTTCCTTGGTCTCATTCTAATCCTTGACACCGTTCCGGCTTCAGGCTATATTTCACTACCCTATGCTGAAACAGCTTCGACAAAAGGGCGGCGTCAAGGGATTCAAGCGCACGCCGCAGCGTCTCGCGATCCTGGATTATCTCGACGGGAACACCTCCCATCCCTCGGCCGAGGAGATCTACAAGTCCGTGGGCCGGAAGAATCCCTCGCTTTCCTTCGCAACGGTCTACAACACGGTCAACACGCTGGTGCAGGCCGGCGCGATCCGGGAACTGACGATCGATCCCGACCGGAAGCGCTACGATCCCGACACGAGCGACCACCACCACCTGATCTGCCTTGAGTGCCGCACGGTGCAGGATGTGTTCGCCGAGATCCCCGTGGAGATTCCGCGGAGCATCACAAGCGATTTTACCGTCACGGGAAGCCACATTGAGTTCCGCGGCCTGTGTGGTCACTGTAAAAAGAAGAAGCGGAGCAACTGAGCGGTCCGGACCCGATTTCAGGCCGGTACAGGAGGGAACGCACCATGAGAACGACCGAGATCAAGCCGGGCATCCACTGGGTCGGCGCCATAGACTGGGCGGTCCGTGATTTTCACGGGTATGTAACACCCAACGGCACGACCTATAACAACTATCTCATCCTCGACACCCACATCACCCTCATTGACACGGTCAAACACGATTTCGCCGAGTACACGGTCGAGAATATCCGGAGTCTCGCAGATCCCGCGAAGATCGAGAACGTGGTCATCAACCACATCGAGAACGACCATATGTCGAGCATCGGCCAGATCATGGAACTTGCGCCGAAGGCAACGATCTACATCACCGATCGCGGCAAGAAGGGCCTCGACCGTTTCTATGACACTTCGCGATGGACCTTCAAGATCGTGAAGACCGGAGATACGCTGAGCACAGGCACGAAGACGATCGTCTTCCTGGAAACGCCGATGCTTCACTGGCCCGACTCGATGATGAGCTATGTGAAAGAGGACAAGCTGCTGATCAGTCAGGACGCCTTTGGACAGCACATCGCCTCGGCAGTACGGTTCGATGACGAGTACTGCGACCAGTATTCTGTCACGACACTGGAACATGCGGTGGTGGACTACTACGCCAATATTCTCATGCCCTTCGGCCAGCTCGTCAAGTCAAAGCTTGCCGAGGTCCAGAAGCTCGGGCTCGACATCGACATGATCGCCCCGGACCATGGCGTGATCTGGCGAAAGGACCCCGCGAAGATCCTGAAGATGTATCTTGATATGGCCGAGGGCAAAGCCGCGCGCAAGATCGTGATCATCTACGATACTATGTGGCACAGCACCGAGCACATGACGACCCCCCTGGCCGAGGGTATCAAAGCGGCCGGCGTCGAGGTGGAGGTGGTCAAGCTCCGGTCCACGCCCATGAGCGTGGCGATCAAGAAATTCTGGGAATGCCGGGGAGCGCTGATCGGCACGCCGACGCTGAACAACATCATGTTCCCGAGCGTTGCCGAGTTCCTGCAGCACCTGAAGGGACTTCGGCCGAAAAGCAGGATGGTCGGCGCTTTCGGGAGTTTTGGCTGGGGCGGCGGCGCGGTGAAGGAGGCCTATGAGGTCCTCAAGGCCATGGGGCTCGAGACCGTGGAGCCGGGGATCCAGGTCATGTACCGGCCGAGCGTTGAGGACGATGAAAAGTGCTTCGCCTTCGGCAAGCAGTTCGCCGAGCGGGTGCTGGAGTACCAGCGAAAGCTGCAGGGAGACGAGCCGGGCGTGTGCCGGCCCGGGAAACAGCTGTAGGAAACGATTGTAGCCTGTAGCCGGGGTCCCGTGGCAGGAGTAACACAGGCTCCCTCATACCGAACCACCAAGGAGGACACCATGTGGCGATGCACCGTGTGCGGTTATGTGTACGACGAAGCAAAGGAAGGAAAGAAGTTCGAAGATCTTCCTGATGACTGGACCTGTCCGGTCTGTAATGCGCCTAAAGAGGCGTTCGTTCGGGCGTAACGTATCGTTCTGACAAAAAAAGGCCGGAGGGGTTTCCCTCCGGCCTTTTTGCGTTTCCAGGAATGTTAGAAACGATAGCTGTACATCAACTGTGCGTTGTTCTGGCTGTGCTTGTTGGTAATACCCGAGCCGGCGTTCACTTTCACTTCCGGCGCGTAGGCGAGGGAGAGGTTCACTGCCTGCGCCTTGTCGATGTCATACCCGCAGCCAAGGGTGACATGGTTCTTGATGATGGCCGGGAAGAGCGAGTTCAGGTACGTGTCCGGGATCGGGTTGTTCGCGATGTTCAGACCGCCGCGCACGGTGAACTGGTCGGTCGCCTTGTATCCGGCGCCGAGCATGAACACGTTCTGGTCCTTCCAGTTCTGGAACAGGGTGGCGTTCAGCGCGGTGCCGCCGAAGGCTGCCGCGAACTGATTGTACTGCGAAGCCGCCGGGTCGGCGGTGAAGGTCATCTGGAAGTTCTTCATAACGCTTTCCCAGTTGATCCACTTGTAATCAACCACAAGCACAAGCTTGTCCGAGGCATGATAGGCAGCGCCCACGCCGATCGTCTGGGGCCACTGGAAGTCCTTGATCGCGATCTTGCCCATGATCGGGATCGTTACGCCCGTATAACCCGCTCCGGTGGGCGCGCCGCCGGCAAGGACATTGTTGTCCACATTGGCATTGAACGCGACCGTTGCTCCAGTTGCTTCGAGATCGCCCAAAGCAGTCTTGCTGTGGTAAGTGGCGCCGAGGGTGAGCTGGCTGTTGACCTTGTAAACTCCGCCGAGCTTGCCCGCGAAACCCGTGCCTTTTGCCTTGCCTGAGAAGGCGCTGTCATCGGAGAAATCGAACCTGCCCCAGTTTACCGGGTCCATCGGATTGATCATGCCTGCAGGAAGGGTGCAGCCTGCGCCACCCATGGTCGCGCAGCCGAAGGCGTCCATCATGCTGCCTGAGACCGTGCCGAAGGTCTGGGTCGAGCCGGGGAATCCCGCCATATCCATGAACATGCTGCCGGGCATGGCCATCTTGAGGTCCATGGTTGCCCAGACAAAATCGAGAGTCGCGCCGACGCCCAAGCCGTTGCTGTACTCATGGGCGATCGGGATGAGCAGCCGTCCCACACCGACCTCGGACCGGACCTTGTCCCCGGAACCGGCAGCAAGAAAGGAGCTTGCGTCAAATTCCGTTCCCATGCCGCCTTGGGCGAATAAGGCGATGCCGTAAGATGTGGAGCCGGACTTCTGTATCCAGCCGATAGCGGGCATGTAGAACGCGTCTGCCGATGAATCTGCATCAGGAGCGCCGGTTGCCGACATGGAGACATTCGGCCCCAGGAAGCCCAGGGCCACATCCAGGCGGTTGCCGGGCTTCATCAGGGAGAGCGTGGCCGGGTTGTTCATGACCGCGGCGGAGCCGTTGTCATAGGCCATGGACGCGCCGCCCATACCCGCGGCAACAGGGCCATAGCCTTCGAGGTTCATACCATTGGTTGCGAGAGCAGAGGGAACTGCGATGAACGAGGAGGAAAGGAAGAACGCAATGACGAGCAGTGCTGCAGCCTTTCTAATTCTGAAATTCAGATGATCCATAAGAATACCCCCCTTTCAGTATATGCAAGAACATGCAATTTTGTAACATCGTTTTACTGGTAAGTCAACAAGTATTTAATATTGTAAACCGTTTGTTGCAACAGGGAATATTTCACCTGTCGGGGGGGACAAGGCGGGCTTTTATAAGGGTGTGACAAGAAACAGGATAGTTGTTTGACACAGTGCGCCAAAGCTACTATAATCGACAGCACCAATCAGGAAAAATAATGGAAAATAACAGATCGAATCATTTGAAATCCTGGCCAGCGGGCGAGAGACCCCGGGAACGGCTGCTGCAGCACGGGGCAGAGGCGCTGACAGACGCGCAGCTGCTTGCGATCATCATCCGGAGCGGAGAGGGCGGCAGGACCGCTCTGGACCTGGGACGGGAACTGCTCGAGCAATTCGGCGATCTCGCGGGGATCGCCCGTGCCGGGACCAGCGAGATCTGCACGGTCAAGGGCATCGGACCGGCCAAAGCCGCCGAGATCAAGGCCGCTTTCGAGCTTGGACGGCGGCATCAGAAACCGAGTCTGGCCGGCGCGTCGCTCTGCGCCAGCAGCGAGGTGGCGGGATATTTCCTTCCGCGGCTCAAGGACGCGAAGCGCGAGGAGTTCCGGTGTGTGCTGCTGGATACGAAGAACCGTATCATCAAGGATGAGACCGTATCCATCGGCAGCCTTACGGCATCGCTGGTCCACCCCCGGGACACTTTCAAGACCGCGGTGCGCGAGTCCGCTGCCGCGGTGATCTTTGTGCACAATCATCCCAGCGGCGATACCCGGCCGAGCCAGGAGGACATCCTGCTTACGAAGCGGCTCGTGCAGGCCGGCGAGCTCCTCGGGATCAGGGTGCTCGATCATGTGATTGTGGGTAATGAGGGACATTTCAGCTTCCGGGACAACGGATTGATCACGCAGGCGAGTTTAAAAGAATAAAACAAAAGAATCGATCTCGCGCAAAGCCGCGAAGACGCAAAGAAAAGATTAACTATTAAAAGAATAAGCTACTGTGAGAGAAGCGACATATGACCATACGATGACGTAAGTATATACTTATTCTACTCTTCAATATTACGCGGTTATTGTCTTACTTTGCGACTTTGCGGCTTTGCGCGAGAAATGATCTTCTTGTCTTTCTTGTTGTTCCGTCCGAAGATATTTACCCAAAAGAGCTGACTTCATGTCAATCACCACTCATTGCCGTACCGACGCTCACGTGCATCTCACCGGTCCTGATGCTTTGGAATCACTGCGTCGCGCGGGCATCTCCGCCGTCCGTGACGCAGGCACGAAGAACAGCGCCGGGCTTGCGCTCCAGAGCGCATCCTCCGAAATCGTCATCCGATCAGCCGGACGGGCGCTTTCCAAAAAGGGCGGCTACGGAGGCATGTTCGGCAAGGGCTTTGAAGCAGAAGCGGAGATCAAAGAGGAAATAAGAGCGCTCCGGAATGCCGGAGCTGGTATAATAAAGGTCATGGCATCGGGGATCGTGAGCCTTTCTGATCCGGGAACGATCACATCGGGCGGATTCGGAGCTGCTGAACTGGTCGCGATCGTCAACGAGGCCAACGACCTGGGGCTTGGTGTCATGGCCCATGCCAATGGCGAAGAGGCCGTCATGAGCGCAGCCCTCGCAGGCGTCCGGTCGATCGAGCATGGGTTCTTTATGACCGAACGGGCCCTTGCGGAACTTGCGAAGGCCGGGATCTGGTGGGTGCCGACTATCGGCGCTCTTGAGCGGGCTGCGGCGGGTGCGAACGTCTCAGGTGACGCAAGGCAGAAGATCGATACGATCATCATGCAGCACCTGGCAATGATCAGGAAAGCCCATGAACAAGGCGTGAAACTCGCGATCGGCACTGATGCGGTTCTGCCTGATCCGCGGTATCGCGAGTATTATGAAGCGGAGCTGGATTACTTCCGGCAAGCGGGCATCGCTGATAAAGAAGTGGAAGGGATAGCCTGCGGGAGCGGCAGGGAATTGCTAGGATTATAAGGATTAGAGGAGCAAAGGATTAAGAGAGAACCCTCTCGTCCTTTAATCCTGTAATCCTTCGGATCCGTATTTTGTTAATCCTTATTCTTCTTTTCTGGAGGTAATAATGCGCATCGGTGTCCTTTCCGGCGGCGGCGACGCACCGGGGCTGAACGCGGTCATCCGCGCCGTAACCAAAACAGCGATCTTCAAGTATGGCTGGGAAGTGACGGGCATCATCGACGGGTTCGAGGGGCTCATGAGCCCGACCAAGACCCGTCAGCTTACCTCCTGGAACACCCGGGGCATCCTGTTCGTGGGCGGCACGATCCTGGGCACCACGAACCGCGGCAATCCTTTTGCTCACAAGACCATGGTGAACGGCAAGGAGATCACCGAGGACATGTCGTCGCTGGTGCTGAACAACATCAAGGAGCTCGGGCTCGACTGCATCGTGGTGATCGGCGGCGATGGATCGCTCAAGATCGGCCACGGCCTGTACAAGCTCGGCGTGCCGGTGATCGGCGTGCCCAAGACGATCGACAACGACCTCAGGGCGACCTACGTTACCTTCGGTTTCCAGACCGCGGTGGACACGGCCACCGAGGCCCTGGACAAGCTGCACACGACCGCGGAAAGCCACCAGCGCGTGATCGTGCTTGAGCTCATGGGCCGCTACGCTGGCTGGATCGCGCTCGAAGCAGGGATCGCCGGCAGCGCGGACGTGATCCTGATCCCCGAGATCCCGTTCAAGTGGGAAAAGGTCGCTGAGAAGCTGCTGGAGAGAAAAAAAGCGGGCAGCAAATCGAGCATCGTGGTCGTTGCCGAGGGCGCCAAGCCCGAAGGCGGAGAGATGGCGGTTCGGGAAAAAGCAGCGGACGGGTATGTGCTGCGGCTCGGCGGCATGGGCGAGCTCGTGGGCAGCGAGATCGCCAAGCGGACCGGCGTGGATGTGCGCGTCACCGTGCTCGGCCATCTGCAGCGCGGAGGCAGCCCGGACCCCTTTGACCGCCTGCTCGCCACGCGGTACGGCGCTGCCGCGGTGGAACTGATCGCGCAGAAGAAGTTCGGCCACATGGTCTCGTGGCAGCCGCCGGACATCACCTCGGTGCCCATCGAGAGCGCCATCGACACCCTTCGGCTCGTGGACCCCGAGGGAGACATGGTGAAGATGGCCGAGGGTATCGGGGTGAGCTTCGGCAGATGACGCTCTTCGTCATAACCTTTTTCTCCATATACGGAGGGATGCATCTCTACGCGTTCCTCCGGGCGCGGGCCGCGCTCGGATTCGGGCCGGTGATCGGTACGGCCGTGGCGCTGTTCATGGTCGCCATGACCGTGGTGCCTTTCCTGATCAGGGGACTCGAGCGGGCGGAGTACGAGCTTTCCGCGCGGGTCCTGTCCTATGTGGGCTATATCTGGCTTGCGGCGATTTTCCTGTTCTTCATTTTCTCGCTGGCTTTTGATCTGTACAACCTAATCCTCCGCGGAACGTCCCTGTTTGCCGGCGACCAACTCGCCAGATTTCTGATCGCGCCGCACCTGTCCTTCCTGATCTGCACTGGTCTTTCCCTTTTCATTTGCCTGTACGGCTACTTTGAGGCCCAGAATATCCGCACCGAACGACTCACCCTGATCACGGACAAGCTTCCTGCTGGTATTGACCGGCTGACCATCGCGCAGATCACTGACGTGCATCTTGGCCTGATCATCCGGTGCGACCGCCTGGTAAGCATTCTGGAGGTCGTGAATGCGGCAAAGCCCGATATTCTCGTTGCGACCGGTGATATCGTGGACGCCCAGATCAACCACCTGCCGGGCCTGCGCGAGCTGCTGCAGGACATCAAGCCGCGCTACGGCAAGTACGCCATCACGGGGAACCATGAGTACTACGCCGGGCTTGAGAAGGCGCTGGAGTTCATCACCCACGCGGGATTCACCATGCTCCGCGGAGAGTCGCGGGACCTCGGCGTTATCCAGATCGCGGGAGTGGACGACCGTACCGCGCTCCAGGTGCACGCGCAACGACCGGTTTCGGACTCCGAGGCGCTCAAGCGGACCGACCGCAAAAAGAATTTCGTGCTCTTCCTCAAGCATCAGCCCCATCCTGATCCCGACGCTATCGGGCTCTTTGATCTCATGCTCTCGGGCCATACGCACAAGGGGCAGATATGGCCCTTCCGGTATATTGCCGGACGCGTTCATCCATTCCTTGCCGGCAAGTATGACGCGGGCAAGGGTTCCATCGTCTACACGTCCCGCGGCACCGGCACCTGGGGCCCGCCGATCCGCTTCCTGTCGCCGCCGGAAGTGACGGTGATCGAACTGGTGCGGAACAGATCGTGATGTGAACAGTACCTTGCCTTCCGTTTGCTTCTCTCCTATGATGATCGTCAAGTACTACACGGAAAGAACCGCACTGCTTTTGCTCGCACGAAGCCACGAAGACACGAAGAAAGTCTTAAACCCGGGGATTTGAACGACGTAAATACTTGTTGTCATTTATTCTCTGTGGCTTCGTGCCTTCGTGTGAGAACAGGGTTCCAGATTCCGCAGTTGATAGCGAGGGAGGGGGGCATGCTCCAGGAAGTATCCCCGGTCAGGCAGATCGCCAATGAAAATCCCCGCCGCTGGTTCTCGTCTTCGGACATGGACCTGACCGTCTGGGTCGACCGGGAAGGGAAAATCAGCGGATTCGAGCTTTGCTACGACAAGGGCAAGGACGAGCGCGCAGTGCGTTGGTTCGAGAATGAGGGGTTCATTCACGAACGGATCGATGACGGGGAGAACAGGCCCGGCAGGTTCAAGGGAACGCCGATCCTGGTGCCCGACGGCATGTTCGCATCGCAAGTGATCGCGGAACGGTTTCATAAAGAAAGTGAGAATATTGAACAGAAGATCGCTTCCTTTGTGTATGGAAAACTGCTTGAGTACCCTTTGAGGAACCATCGAACTGTTTGACGAACAGCAAAACAATAGCCGGCTGAATTTCTTCAGCCGGCTTTTTATCTTCGCAAAACCGGGTCGAAACCCGGGCATCAAGTCTTACCGCGCTGCCACCCGTACGGCCTGCGGTCCTTCCTTGCCCTGCTCCTCAAGGAATGCTACCTCCGCTCCCTCTTCCAGGCGGTCAAAGGTCGGCTCGATCACGCTGTTCCGGTGAAAGTAGATCTCCCTGCCGTCATGCGTTGCGATGAACCCGTAGCCGTCAAAGGGAAATATTTTGGCGACCTTTCCGCGCGGGGCCTCCACATGGGTCTTCACATCGCCCCGCCGCTTGCGGGAGTGCTCTTCCAACTGGCGCTTTGCCGCGTTAAAAGCGTCCCGCACAGCTACATACAGGTCTTCGTTCTCCACTTTATTGACCACCAGTTCCTTGCCCGGGGTCGTGATATCTATATGCACCGAGAACAGCTTGCCCTGATGCTGGCGGCGCTGGGATTCTTCGACCGTAACCTTGCAGCCCATGATCCTGTCGGAGAACTGCTCTAGTTTTTGCAGTTTTTCCAGTATCTTAGCTTCAACGGCTGCTGAGTGGGGCACATTCTTCATCGTGATCTGAGGTGCGATCTTCATGGTGATGCCTCCCTGCACTAAAGATGTTTGGCTTTGATTCAAAAGTAGCAGAAAAATGCGGTACTGTCAATTTGACCAAATGGGCGTTTGACAGACGGCGATGCATGGTCAAACAATTTAACGCAGATTTTCGTTGAGTTGTTCATGCTCGCTTCTGATGAAAATTGCTGCAGCGTTCAAATCCTCGAACAGGTTTGGATAGACGCTCCCTGCAGCAAGCTGCGGAGAATGCGCTCGCTGCTGGATTCAATAGGGGTGACAAACCAGACAGAGATCGGTTTCCTGCCTCCTGAGAAGAGCGTCGTACTTGTTGCTGTGAGGATCGTGGCAGGTGAGGCAGGTCATCTTGCCGTCCAGGAGCGGAAGACCTTTGACCTGCATGGTCGGTACGATGTCCACCTTGTGTTCCTGCGGCGCGATGCGGTCCGGATGGCAGTCGAGGCAGAGCGCCGAGCCTTGCTTCTTGACGCTGTCGGTCCTGCGGGCCCCTTCCATGATGTGACAGGTGGAGCAGTCTTTCTTGATCTCGGGAAGCGGCAGCGGGAGCCTTGTCCTGGTCCGGACGGCAGCCTGGGCGCAGCCGAAGAGGGTGAACGTGAAGCAGATCATCATGACGATGAGAAAGATGCGGTTTGCTGACGGTCCTGTAAGAACCATGATTGCTCCTTTGCGGTCATCTGCCGCTTTCATTGAGGCTAACACTCTCCTTGTGCTTTGTCAAGGCGCGCTAAAGCCGGGTGTCAAGCCGGTGCGCTAAAGCCGGTTGTCAAAGCGGTGAGCTGGTTGCGCGAAACAGCGTAAGTACGCGGCAGGATGGGCCTTTTTCTTGCACAATAAATCGGGTTATGTTACTATGCCTGCCGATATGCGGACTTTGTCAGTGATCTTCTGTGTGCTCATGCTGTGCTGCTTTTCCGCGGCTTTTGCCGCGGAAAAGGGGGTCACGGTCAAGGGAATCCGGTTCTTTTCCTATCCCGATTTCACCCGTGTGGTGTTCGAGATCGATGCCGCGGCGCCGTATGTGCTGACGCGCTCCGGCGACGGACGCACGCTGTCCTTCAGTTCCTACGGCGGTCCTTTTGCGGTCTCCGCGGCCCAGCTTCCGGTCATCAACGACGGCGTGGTGAAGCAGCTCGAGAACCGGCAGGACGGCGACCGGAGGACGATCGCCATAGTGCTGGCCCAGGGCGCGGGCGAGGCAAAGGACTTCGTGCTGCGCGGACCCGACCGCATTGTCGTTGATATCCTGCGGGGCACGCCTGCTGTGACTGCCGTGGGCGCGGTTCCCGTGGTCGTGATCGACGCCGGACACGGCGGCCAGCAGAACGGCCTGGTGACCGGACAGGGTGTGGAAAAATCCGCAACTCTGGAAATGGCCCTTGCCGTTCGCAGGATCCTGCGCGGCGCCGCGGTAAAAATGAAGGTTCTTCTGACGCGAGACTCCGACCTGGCCCTGTCGCTGGATGAACGGGCCGCGGCTGCGAACGCCGGCGAGGCAACGGTGTTCGTGAGCCTGCATATGGGGCAGGGGACGGAAGCCCGTGTGCTCCTCCTTGATCCCGACGAGGGACAGGCGGTGACCTTGGGCGGAGGGCCCGCGGATTTCATGGGTTTTGACGCGGTGAGCGAACAGCAACAGATGCTCTGGGGCTCCCAGCAGGCGCGCCACGCACCGGAGAGCGGCCGCCTTGGCCGGGCGATCATCCGTTCGCTCTCCCTGCGCGAGGAAGCCGAGCCGGACCAGGCGCCCCTGGCGCTGCTTCGTCCGGTGGATGCGGCGGCGGTGCTTGTGGAGACGGGCTTCGGCATGGACCGCGCAGCCGCTGCCAAACGTATTGCCCAGGGGATCGAACGGTATGTTCACGAAAAGCGATAGAAGCATGGGCACGAGCGGACCGCTGCGGATACTCATGGTTCTTGCGGCGCTGGCCGTTGCGACAGCAGTGGGGTACTTTTTCTGGAATCACTACCGCCCTGTCGCTCCCGGAGCGCCGCTGTCTCCTGCTGCTGATGCGGTCCCGGCCGCGGCGGTCCCGGGTGAGCAGCTGCCCGTGACCCTGTTCATTCCGGAGAATGACACGCTCCATGCGGTGGCCACAACGATCACCAGGCAGCCCGATATGCGGCTGGAGGCTCGGGGGGCGGTCAACGCGCTGCTCGGTGCGGGGCCGGATGCACCGCCGGTGCTCCGGGACCTGTCACTGCGCGGATGGTATCTTGGCGCGGGCGGGACAGCGTATGTTGATCTTGCGCCCACGGGACAGCGGGAGATCCGCGCATCGGCACGGGAGGAACTGCTGGCCATCTATGCTGTGGTGAACACGCTCACCCAGAATTTCACGGAAGTGCGGCAGGTCAGGATCCTTGTGGACGGCAGAGAAGCACAGACCCTGGCCGGGCATATTGATCTCTCCCGGTTCCTGAGCAAAAGGATGGACCTGGTGAGACCGTGATCCAAGTGCGGAATGCGGAGTGCAAAGTGCGGAGTAAGTGACGGGATACCGTGGAACATACGAATGGCGTTGAGGAAAACAGTCACGGTGCGGCGGTAGGGTGATTTATTGACCATGCAAAAAGCGATCGGCATATTCGACTCGGGTATCGGCGGGCTCACGGTGCTGAAGGAGCTCATCGCGGCGCTGCCCCGGGAGCACACGATCTATCTCGGGGACACGGCGCGGGTGCCCTACGGCATCCGTTCCGCGGAGACGGTGACTCGGTACAGCTTTGAGAACACCCGGTTCCTCCTGGCGCAGGAGATCAAGATGCTCGTGGTTGCCTGTAATACGGCATCGGCGATCAGTCTTGACGCGGTCAAGCATGAGTTCCCCCTTCCCGTGATCGGCGTGCTCGAGCCGGGTGCTCGCGCCGCGGCCGCAGCCACGGGCAACAAGAAGGTCGGCATCATAGGCACCGAGGCCACGATCGCAAGCGGCGCCTATGAACGGGCGGTCAAGAAGATCGATCCCGCGATCGATGTCTTCAGCATGGCCTGTCCGCTCTTTGTTCCGCTGGTCGAGGAAGGATGGTTCGACAACGATGTGGCGGAGCTGGTGGCGAACCGGTACCTTGCGCCGCTCAAGGCGCGGGGGATCGATACCCTGGTGCTGGGGTGCACGCACTATCCGATCCTGAAAGGGGTCATCAGCCGCGTGCTCGGCAGCGGCATCCGTCTTATCGACTCGGCCACCGAAACAGCGAAGGAAGTGTCCGAGGTCCTGGACAAGCTCAAATGGAAGAGGACCGATGGGGGAACGGCGGTGCGCAAGTTTTTCGTGACCGACACCCCGGCCCGGTTCGAAAAGATCGGAACGCTCTTTCTCGGAGAAGGAAGCCTGAAAGCCGAGCAGGTGCGTGTCGGAGGAGTGTAAGGACCGTCCCGGGCATCGTCTGCGGGTCGAGAATAGTGGGGACCATGAATACAGCGTGTGAATATACCCGGAGCCGTCTATCCCGGTACCAGACCGGGCACCTGTTCAAGCTGCAGCAGTCCCGGATCGAACAGCATCTTGCGGAGTGTCCGGTGTGTCGTTCCGAGTTCGATGCGCTCAACCGCATCCGGGAGACCGAGCGGTTCCTTGTCGATCTTGAAGGGACCGGCGGGGTCCCCGGCAAGGTGCGTTCTCTCGCGTCGGCCGGGTCCCGTCTCCTGTTCCGCCCCCTCTGGGCGGCGCTGATCGTCATTGCGGTGCTGGCAGCCTATCGCTACGTCGTGGACCCGATCCTCCACGACCCCGATCTTGAGAAGCTCGACACCGGATCCGTGACCTTGGCGCCAGCCGTGCCGCAGGCTGCGGTGCAGACCGCTCCCACACCCACGACCTCTCCCGCGGTACAGCAGGCAAGGCCCGAGCAGATGAAGGAGCCTGCGCCGGCTGCAGATTCGCTTGTGGTCACTATTTCCGTGGAAAAAGAGCACGAGAAGGAAAGCCTCAAACAGATCAACGATGCCATGAAAGAACATGCGCTCCTCCGCACCATGCGGTTTAGCGACAAGGTGCGCGAGGTCGCGGGCAATCTCACCGCAGATGAACTGCACACCTTCTTCAACCGCATTCAGGGGGCGGCGAAGGTCCTGTATAAGCGCTCCCGTCTTACGTCCCTGGCCCAGGGCGAACTGGTACCTGTTGTGATCAAATTGCAGACCCACGCGGCTCCCGCGCGCAGGGAAAGCGAACAGCAGCAGCCGAAACCTGGGGAAAAACCTGTACAGAACCCTGTGCAAAAGCCTGTTGATATCCCTGTGGAGAATCCTGTGGGGAAACCGTTGAAAACCATTGACGAACAGGCCGCTGCTCCAGCCCAACCTGCTCGCTGAAACCGGAAAGAGCATGTCCTATCAGGAAACCATCGAATATCTCTTCGGTCTTCAGAAGCACGGCATCAAGTTCGGCCTATCCAACAGCTACAAGCTTATGGCGCTGATGGGCGACCCACAGCAGCGGTTCCGGTCCGTGCATATCGCAGGGACCAACGGCAAGGGATCCACCGCCGCGTTTCTCTCGTCCATGCTGCGTGCGGGAGGGTACCGTGTGGGCTTGTATACCTCACCGCATCTCGTCAGTTTCACGGAGCGCATCCGGATCAACGGCGTCCCGATCTCCGAATCCCGTGTTGTCGAGCTCGCGTCCGAGATCAGGTCCCGTGCCGCCGGATTGCCTGCCGAGAAGGACGGCGGCGCGTTCTCTCCCACGTTCTTTGAGGTGACTACCGCATTGGCCTTTGCTTATTTTGCCGAGCAGGCTGTGGACATTGCCGTGGTCGAGACCGGGATGGGCGGGAGGCTCGACTCCACCAATGTGATCATTCCGCTGGTGTCCGTGATAACCACGATCGATCTGGAGCATACCGAGTTCCTGGGAACGACCCTTGGACAGATCGCCGCGGAAAAAGCAGGTATCATCAAGCAGGGCGTTCCTGTCGTGACCGGTGTTCTGCAGCCCGAGGCACTTGCCGTGCTTCAAGCGGAAGCAGGACGTCAGGGAGCGGTCTTGTACCGCATGCCGGCAGACATTGGGCCGGCCGATATCATGCCCGGCGCTCCGCAGCAGTTCCGGTATCAGGGATTCTCATCGTCCTACAGCGATCTTCGCATCACCATGCGGGGAAAGCACCAGATAGGGAACGCCTCCCTTGCACTGGGTGCGCTTGAGTGTCTTCGGCACGGGGGATTTTCGGTGCCCGAACAGGCGATGCGGTCGGGGCTCGAGCGGGCGTCGTGGGAAGGCCGGCTGGAACAGGTTGCCGAGGGCCCGGCGGTCTTTCTGGACGGCGCCCATAATCCAGCTTCAGCGGCCGTCCTTGCCGAGGCGCTTCAGGACCTGCGCAGGGGATACGGCCGGTGCGTGCTCGTCATCGGGATACTGAAGGATAAGGACTGGCAGGGAATCCTCGACCGGCTCCTTCCGCAGGCCGACCAGGTGGTCGTGACGAAGCCGCAATACGCGCGGGCGATGGATGTCGATGTGCTGGCCGCGGAGGTCCGTCGCAGGACGAAGAATGCGGTGACAGTCAGCGAGCTGCCTGATGCGATCACCCGTGCGAGGCACGAGGCCGGAACAGATGGACTGGTCGTGGTCACCGGCTCCCTTTACACGGTGGGTGACGCGCGCGCCGCGCTGTGCAATGACCCGTCTCCGGGTCCCTTTAAGGAGCTGAAGGGTTGATCATGGACCGAGCGTCCCTCCTCCATACCTGGCTGATCAGAAAAGGGTCATTGCCTCTTCTGATCGCTATCTGCGTGCAGGCATTTGCCGGCTTGTCCGGCGGAGCATCAGCCGAAGAGCTTCCGAAGAAGATCCCCGTGGCGGTCACGGCGGACAAGCTCGATTACGATCGCGCCAGCGATGTCTATACCGCGGTAGGGCATGTTAAGATCGAGCAGCAGGACATCCGTCTGGAGGCCGACCGCGTCGTACTGAACAACAAGACCGGCGAGGCGATCGCTGAAGGCAACGTTTATCTGCAGGACAAGGGCGACGTTCTGACCGCTGACCGGGTGGAGATCAACGTGAACACCCGGTCAGGGATCATTTCCCGCGGCGACCTGTTCATGAGCAAGGACAACTATCACCTGAAGGGGGAGCGGATCGAACGGCGGTCGGAAACGGTATATCACGTCGAGAACGGCAGTTTTACGACCTGTGATGATGATGAATGGTATCTCAAGGCCCGGGAGATCGACGTGGACCTCGGCAGGAACGCAAGCGGCAGCGGCGTCTCGTTCAACATGGGGGGACTGCCGGTCCTGTACACGCCCTATCTGATGTTCCCGGTCCGGAGGCAGAGCGGTCTGCTCATCCCCGAGATCGGCTTCAGCAGCAAGGACGGATTTCTCATGAAGAACTCCGTGTTCTGGGCGATCTCCGATTACCAGGACATGACGTTCACCTCGGATTACCGGGCGCGGACCGGTCACGGCACCGGCATCGAGTATCGCTATGTGAACTCGCGCGATTCCTCGGGAAGGGCCTATTACAATTATTTCGACACGTTCCATGACGATACGGCGCGCTGGGAACTCCAGTTCCAGCACCGCGAGGAGTTTGCCGAGGACCTCTCCCTGCGGTCCGATGTGAACCTGGTGAGCGACGAGTTCTATTATCGCGACCTGGAGCGGAAACTCTCCCTGCGGTCGCTGCCGTCGCTTGATTCCAATGTCTTTTATGTCGAACGCTGGAACACTGCATCTCTTTACCTGCTGGGCCAATACACGACCGATCTCACGCAGGGGAACGACAAGACGATCCAGAAGGTTCCCGAGCTTCGGTACACGCTCTACAGCGAACGACTGGCGCCGTTCCTGTACCTGGACTTTACCGGCGCCGCAGCGAACATGACCGCCCGGGAAGGGGAAACGGTCCGCCGCGCCGATTTCCAGCCTGAGTTGAAAACCGTGCTCAGCGCCGGCGGCCTGAGCCTTACCCCTCGTGTGGGCGGGCGGGCGACCTACTACGACCGGGGCGCCACGACGATCGAGCCGACGGACCGGAAATATTATTACGCCGCCGCCGACCTGAACGCGCGCTTGTCCCGGGTCTACGGCAATGACGAAGAAACCGGCATCGGGCGCATCCGTCACTCGGTCGAGCCCACGATCTCCTATCTCTATCTCCCGAAGATCGACAAAGGGGATGTCCCGCTCCTCGATTCGACCGAGGATGTGCTGGTGCAGAACGTGGTGACCCTGTCCATCATCAACCGCCTGACGGCGCGCTATCGCGATGGGGCCGGGGTCCGGACATTCGATCCCCTTGTGTTCCGGCTGGCCCAATCCTATGATGTCAATGAGGCGCGGGACCGCGCGATCGTCGATGCCCGGCCCCGCTCGGAGATACGGGCCGAGCTGTCGGTGAAGACGCCCAGGGTCCTTGCGGTCTCCGCAAACGGCAACTACAATACCTATACCGACCGTCTTTCCTCGTCATCGGAGACCGTTATGGTCAAGGGAGACGTGGTGCAGTTCGATATCACCCACCGGTATCTGCGCGAACCCCGAACAGCATTCCTGATCGGAGGGCTGGGATTCAAGATCGCCAAGTGGACCTTGAGCGGTCAGGTCTGGCGTGATGTGGAGAACCGTATGACCACTCAGCAGGAATATAAGACCCACTACGCATCGCAATGCTGGGGCTTGGGTTTATCCTATATTACCAAACCCGGGGAGACCCAGTATCTTCTGGTCCTGGACCTGAAGGGGCTGGGAGCAGTGAAATTCTGACCTTGCCCGCAGCAGGAGGTTCCCATGACTGATGCCGTTGTTGTGCTGATCACCGCGGGATCTGAAGAGGAGGGCGCGAAGATCGCCGATGCGCTCGTGGCCGAGCATTTGGCGGCTTGCGTAAATCTCATTCCAGGCATACAGTCGCGGTTCTTCTGGGAAGGGAGGGTCCAGCAAGCAGCGGAGTGCCTGCTCATCTGTAAAACCGCGGCATCTGCTGTTGACCGCCTTATTGCCAGGATCAGGGAACTTCACTCCTATTCCGTGCCCGAGGTCATCGCCATACCTGTTATAGCAGGCCTCCCGAGCTATCTGACCTGGGTGAGCGAGTCGACGATATCCTGACATTGCATGAACATGGTTCCGCGAAGCGGATCTCGGATGAATGGAGTATCTAGATATAGACGTGTATCAGCGGCCCCTACTACAGATTGTGGGTAAGCAGTTGCCGCAACAAAGAAAATGTTGACAACGGGATAGCCACTATGCTAATCTTTATGTGGAGATAGGTGCGTCTTGGCACCTGGAGGGATAATGAAGGCTCGCAGCACCCGGCATATAAAGAAGAAAGAGTACTTTACGATCATGATCGTGCCGGGTCCGAACTCCCGTGTCCGCACGATCCGTATATCCAAGTCCGCTATAAAATCAACCCTTTATTCACTGCTCGGCATTTTTCTGCTTTCCTTTTATCTTGCATACGAATATCACGATGTGAAGGGCAAGGTTGGCGAGCTGCAGTCCGTTCGTGAAGAGCTGATGGAGCAGAAGGCCCAGGTGCAGAACTTCGCCCTGAACCTTCTCGACTATAAACGTCAGATGTTCCTGCTTCGTGATCTGGATACGAAACTGCGGCGTGTGGTCAGTCTGGGACCCCGTGACAAGGCCCAGCAGGTCCTGGGTATCGGAGGTCCTGACGAGTTGGGACTCCAGAACCTTGCCGCGTTGGGAGAGAAGAGGCAGGCTGACGCGCTCAAGGAGATGAGCCAGGAGCTGTCCCAGTTAAAGGGCGCGGCGTCGCGGCAGGAAGCAAGCCTGCAGATGCTGATAGAATATTTCGAGGATAAGCGTTCGCTGTATGCCTCCACGCCGTCGGTCTGGCCGGTCCGGGGCTGGGTGACCTCCCGCTACGGCACACGTACGTCGCCATTCAGCGGTATCCTGAAGTTCCATGAGGGTATCGATATCGCCGCCCAGACAGGCACCCCGGTAGCTGCATCGGCCGACGGGGTGGTGATCAAGGCGGGATTCAGCACGGGATACGGCAACATGGTCGAGATCAGTCACGGTTACGGGATAAAAACCCTGTATGCTCATAATTCCCGGCTTAATGTAAAAGCGGGGCAGCGGGTCCATCGCGGCGATGTGATCGCTTACGCCGGAGATTCCGGTTCCAGCACCGGTCCCCATCTGCATTACGAGGTCAAGATCAACGGTCTGCCAGTCAATCCTGCGAAGTACTTGAACTGACGTTTGTTGTCATGCAGGGGGTGTTCCTACCATAAGTCATTCTTCCACAGAGCAGTTATTCCCCAACAACGGAAATGCACGGGATCGTCAGGGAATTGAGCGCGGGGGACGTACCAGGCTCAGCCCTGTTGTTCTAAACCGCATTTCCGCACCTGGTCCGATGCGCGGTACGCTCGTCACGCACGGATGAACCGGGGCGGAGGCACACGCAAGGAGGGAACTGGCATTATGTCGAATGGGAAAGTGAAGTGGTTCAACGAGGCAAAGGGATACGGATTCATCGAGCCTGATGGCGGCGGCCGCGACGTGTTCGTGCATTATTCCGCCATCCAGGGCGAGGGCTTCAAGACGCTGTCGGAAGGTCAGCAGGTATCCTTCGATGTCGTCCAGGGTGAAAAGGGACCGCAGGCTGCCAACGTTTCGAAGTCGGCCTAACGACCAGTACCATCGGGACACGGACTGAACGCGCGATCGCACGCAGTTCACACCGTGGCTGCCGAATACCAAGCATACCGAAAACCTCGGAGAATCCCCCTCTTCGAGGTTTTTTTATTTCGGGGAAAGGGACATCCGACCGGATGTCAGTTGATCTTGTCTCAACAGGGGAGATAATTGATGTCGTAGCCGTTCCTGCGGAATGCCTGCCTGAGGTCTTTTCGCTGCTCCGGTGACATGGTTCCGTAGAGTTCCTTCACCTTCGTTCCCGATCGTTCCTCAGCGCATGTCGCGCGAAAGAGCCTGTCCCGTGTTTCCTGCGGCAATTTCGTGTCGTTCAGTATCCTGGCCATATCCCCGGACTTGCAGAACATCTCAAACGCCGCGTCGGAACCGCTTCCGATATGGTATCCTTTCCCGTCCTTGCTGGCCAGAAAGGTCGACGAGCACCCGACAAGGCCGAGCAGGGCAGCGATCATCCAGGTAATACCTGTTCTCATCGTGTTTTCTCCTTTCCGTCGAGCAGGCCGGCTATCCGTGCCCGCACCGCGGCGTCGTCCCAGTTGATCTCACCAACGAGCCTCTCCGCTATGACGCCGTTGCGGTCGATAAGGAAGGCCGCGGGAAGGGCCGTGACCGCATAGAGATCGAAAGACACCTCTTTCTCGACATCGACGAGAACGGGAACGGTGACTCCTTTCTTCTCGATAAAATCCCTGACCTTCTTCGGGTATTCATCAACGGAGATCGCGATAACGGAAAATCCTTTTTCCCGAAAGGTCGTGTGCATGCGGCCCAGTGCCGGCAGTTCCGCGACACAGGACGGACACCAGGTGGCCCAGAAGACAACGAGTACCACTCCGCCCCGATAATCCGCAAGGGACCGGCGTTTTCCCTCAAGGTCGGAAAGGGCGAAGAGCGGCGCTTCCTTTCCCGCGACGGGAACCTGCGCCATTGCCGGGACCGGAAGTACACCTGCGAGCAGGAGGACGAGGACGACTAGGGTGAGTGCTTTGTTCATGGTAAAGAAAAGCGGGGAGGGGGCATCCCCTCCCCGCGTGAGAGACGATTAGAAACGAACGTTGAAGGTAAGGTATACATCCGTGGCTTTTTCCAGCGGAGCATACATTTGCGTGGCCATGACATCGGTCATGGACGTCGGGTTCGAGGTCAGGTCGGAGATCTTTTTCGGTTCTCCGAGCCAGCTGTTGCTGCCTGTGTACTCGAACTTGTAGAGCTGATAGCCGAGGCGGAAGAAGGCGCTGCCTTTTTTCGCTACCGGGGCCTGGTTCAGCTCCTGGATCACATAGATCTCGTAGACCTGGCCGCGGGTGCCGACCTTGCTCGCGATCATATCGTCCGAAGCCGGTGCAAAAGCGATCCAGTTCTTCGAGCCCTGGTTGTACTCCAATCCGATCTTGGTGCGGGTCTTGGTGATGTCATACCGCGCGCCGACAAAGATCGCAGAGCCGGTCTTGCTTTCAACCGCGGCGCCGCCATCGTACAGCAGACCGAACCGCGCCATCTGCGGAGCGCCGCCCATGTCATAGAACGGAGCATCATATCCATTGTCATTCGGGCTGGTTTTGCTCACTGCGCCCGACAGGAACCAGTTCAGTGCATTGCCGCCGCCCGCATTATCGACTTTGCCGACCAGCAGCACACCGTACTGCTCGATGTCGCCGAGGTTTGACTGTACCGGGCCGAAAGCGTCGATCGGCGGGTTGGACATCATGTTGAAGGCTTTGTCGTACTGGAATTCCACATGGAGTGCCGTTGTGTCGTAGGGAACGACGTTCACGCCGACCATATCGACGTCCTTGAGATAGGTCGGATTGTTGATGGACTTGTAACCGCTCTCATAACCGCGGCCGTAGCAGACCTTTGCGAATGCGCCGGGAAGAGCTTCGATGTCCGGAGCATAGCCGACCGTCATGCCGTCAAAGGCGTAATCGATCAGGAAGGAGGGGACGCCTGCTGTGCCGCTCTTCTCCGAGTTCGCCTTGAGGTTCGACGGGGTGCCGCCGGTCGAAGGACGACGACCGACCGAGAACCATGCCGGCAGGCCGCCGACATTGCTCCAGGTCGCGTAGGCGTAGTCCACGCGGAGCGCGTTGTCCTCGGGAACATGGCTGGTATTGCCGTCAAAAACACCCGACTTCTCGGGCGAGAAGAACGGGGAGGTGACTGCCGACGAATCGCCGCTGCCCCAGACCTTGTACATGTCGAACTTCGCCTTCACCGTGACGTCTTCGGTCGCTTTTGCTTTCAAGTGGAGGCCGAACTTGTTGGTCATGAGCGAGTTGTTCTTCACCTCGTAGCCCGGAACGCCCATGGTGTAGATGTTCATATCCGGATATCCTGCGCCCATGGGATTCGGGAAGGTCATAAAGCTCTGCCCTCCCGTGTACTGCATGTACTCGTGGACCGTGCCCTTGAGTGCATCATAGCGGAACTGGTACTCACCGCCAAGCTCGAGCCATGATGCTTCTTCTGCAACCGCGATCCCCGCGGTCAACAGCGCCATAGCGGTAATGACAAACAGAACCTTCTTCATGAAAAATACCTCCTTAGGATTTGTGGTATTGCAGGGCAAACTGATACGCATGTGAGAAGCGCTCCCACCTCCCTTCGGCCATGGAGTTCCTGAAAACCGGATGCGGTTTCAGTAATTATAGGTTGTTAGGCTTGAAATTGGGCGCATCTTACTGCACAGAGCCAATTTTCGCGCCCCAACCTATGGTTAAACAGTTTCTAATAACTGCAACTTTAAGCCCAAAAAAAAACGAGCTGTTTGCTCGTTTTCTATTCACCCACTGTTTTTTTCCTGGACATATGCTGCTCAAAAAGGACTTCCTTCATGAGAGCGCAGGCCTCAATGACCTTGGGATTGGCAACGCGGTAGTAGATGTTTACACCGTCCCGTCGCGTGGCAAGGATGCCTTTATGTCGCATGACCGCAAGATGCTGTGAAACATTGGCCTTTGACGCTCCCAAGACATTGACAAGTTCGGTCACCGTTTTCTCCTCATTCTTGAGGGTATTCAGGATCTCGATGCGCTTGGGATTGGTCAGGGTCTTACAAATCTCGGCCTGCATCTCATAGAGAGATTTGTCCGTAATCACCACTTTCATGGCTCCTTTTTAACTTATTGCAACGATGTTTGTCAAGTTATAAAACTTGTAAACAATGCCTAAGTAGATTAATAACAGCTGTTTTGTTGCGCCCTGTGGCTCACTAGAACTGCACTATTATACACTATTCTGAACCTACTGTTTCAACAAGTAGATGGTGAAAGGGGACGCACAGTTTCGGCAGTGGATTTTACCGACGCTCTGCATCTACCGATGCAACCTGCCCTGCGGCATGTGTGTTCAAGCACTGCAGGGTTCAGCAAAAACACATTTCCCTTGAATTTACATGCTAAAGTGATTAACATTGTAAAATTTTTCAATTGGGACGGAGCATACATGATCGGATCGATTCTCAAGAAGGTTTTCGGCACCAGGAACGAGCGTGAGTTGAAGCGCATCCAGTCCACTGTTGACCGCATCAATGCGCTTGAGCAGGGCATTGCCGCCCTGGATGATGCCGCACTCCAGGCCAAGACCGCAGAGTTCCGGAAGATCATTCGTGAGCGAGCCGGCGACATCGAGGACCAAGCGGAGCGCCGTCAGGCCGAGAATGAGGCGCTCAAGGAGCTCCTTCCCGAGGCCTTTGCCGTGGTGCGCGAGACCTCGAAACGCGTGCTGGGCATGCGCCATTTCGACGTTCAGCTCATCGGCGGCATCGTGCTGCATGAGGGGACCATCGCCGAGATGCGCACGGGCGAGGGAAAAACGCTGGTCGCCACGCTGCCGGTCTACCTGAACGCGCTGACCGGCAGGGGCGTTCACGTGGTCACGGTGAACGATTATCTCGCCCGCCGCGACGCCCAGTGGATGGGTCCTATCTACACCTATCTCGGCCTCACGGTCGGGGTGATCGTGCACGGACTTGACGATCAGGAACGGCAGGAAGCGTACAATTCCGACGTGACCTACGGCACGAACAACGAGTTCGGGTTCGATTATCTCCGGGACAACATGAAGTTCGATCTTGCTGATTACGCCCAGCGGGAACTGAACTTCGCCATTGTGGACGAAGTGGATTCGATCCTGATCGACGAGGCCCGCACGCCTCTTATCATATCGGGACCTGCAGAAGAGTCCACGGACAAGTATTACAAGATCAACCGCATCATCCCGAACCTCAAGAAGGACGCTGACTACACCATTGAGGAAAAGACCCGGACCGTCGCCCTCACCGAAGAAGGCAACATCCATGTGGAGAAGCTGCTGAACGCCGGAAACCTCTACGATCCTTCGAACGTGGACCTGGTGCATCACGTGCACCAGGCGCTTAAGGCCCACGCGTTGTTCCATCGTGACGTGGATTACGTGGTCAAGGACGACCAGGTGATGATCGTGGACGAGTTCACGGGCCGCCTGATGCCGGGCCGGCGGTGGAGCGACGGCCTGCACCAGGCCGTTGAAGCCAAGGAAAACGTCAAGATCGAGAACGAGAACCAGACGCTCGCCTCCATCACGTTCCAGAACTACTTCCGTTTGTACAACAAGCTCGCGGGAATGACGGGAACTGCAGAGACCGAGGCGCCCGAGTTCGCCAAGATCTATAACCTCGACGTCATGGTCATCCCGACGCACCGCCCCATGGTCCGAAAGGACAACGCCGATTTCATCTATAAGAACGAGAACGCCAAGTTCAATGCGGTGATCCGCGAGATCGAAGAGAAGAATCAGACCGGCCAGCCGGTCCTGGTCGGCACGATCTCGATCGCCAAGTCCGAAACGCTGGCGGCACTGCTGAAGAAAAAAGGGATAAAGCACATTGTCCTGAATGCCAAGTACCACGAGATGGAGGCCGAGATCGTTGCCCAGGCCGGCAGGTACGGCGCGGTGACCATTGCCACGAACATGGCCGGCCGCGGCACGGACATCGTGCTGGGCGGCAATCCCGAAGGACTTGCGCGCCAGTCCTTGAAGAGCAAGGAGCACACTCCGGACGAGTGGGAAAAGGCGGTTGCCCAGTTCCGCGAGCAGTGCGCCGCCGAAAAAGACAAGGTCCTGTCCGCAGGAGGGCTCCACATCCTCGGCACGGAACGGCACGAGTCCCGGCGCATCGACAACCAGCTGCGCGGCCGCTCGGGCCGGCAGGGAGATCCGGGATCGTCGCGGTTCTATCTGTCGCTTGAGGACGACCTCATGCGGATATTCGGGTCCGACCGCATCGCCGGGCTCATGGGCCGCCTCGGCATGGAAGAGGATGTACCTATCGAGCATCGCATGGTCTCCCGAGCCATCGAGAACGCGCAGAAGAAGGTGGAAGAGCACAACTTCGAGATGCGTAAGCACGTCCTCGAGTACGACGACGTGATGAACCAGCAGCGGAAGGTGATCTACGAGCAGCGGCGTCAGATCCTGTCGGCCGGGAACCTGAAAGAAGAAGTGATGGGTCTGGCCGAGGAGACCTTCGACGCTATGTTCTCCTTCTACTGCCCCGAGAACGCCTATCCCGAGACCTGGGACCTGACCGGCCTGCGGGACGCGATGACCTCCAAGTTCTCGATCCGTCCCGCTGACCTGGACCAGGGAAAGCTCTCCCGCGACGAGTTCCGCGACAACCTGTGGCAGATCATCGAGAAGAGCTACCAGGACAAGGAAGCGGAGATCGGATCGGAGCTGATGCGGCGGCTTGAGAAGATCTTCATGCTCCAGGCCGTGGACCACCAGTGGAAGGACCATCTGCTCGCCATGGACCACCTGAAGGAAGGCGTGGGACTGCGCGGGTACGGACAGAAGGACCCCCTGATCGAGTATAAGCGGGAAGGGTTCGACATGTTCGAGGAGATGAAGCTCCGGATCGTCGAGACCACGGTAGAAAGCATGTTCCGGGTCAAGGCGGCGAAAGAGGACGAGCAGGCGATCGAGCGGAAGCAGAAGCGCCAGATGGCCCAGCTCTCTTTTGTGGGTGGGGGCGAAACAGCGGCTCCCCAGCCGGTCCACGCGGAGAAGAAGGTCGGCAGGAACGATCCCTGTCCCTGCGGCAGCGGACTGAAATACAAGAAGTGCCACGGGAAGTAATATTGAACTGATTGTAAATAAAGGTGAGTATAGAAGGAAAGGGTTTAGAGAATGATCTCTAAACCCTTTTTTATTAGGCTGTATCGATCACCGTGCGGAATGCAAATAACACCTACAAGTGTGCAATATCAGTCGACTTACAATATCATCAGATACTGATTGAAATTTGCAGATGAACGCACGGGTGAGACTCGCGTTTCTTGCGCATCAGATTTGATCCGCAGGTTGGGCGCTTATTCAGTGCGGATTTTTCTCTTATTTGTCGCTACTACAAGAAACAGAGATATGCCCAATGATAGTAATATATAGCCCATGGAGCAAAAACGCTGAAAAAACCAGTCCGTACTTGTTCAATCTGCTCTTGTACCCGTACTACTTGGCTAGCTTAATTAACAGCTCAGTCTCGCTTTCTGCCTTAAATTGCTTTTGTGACAAGTCAAGCCCTGATTTTTTAAAAATTGCAGTGCACTTGTTAAACAATGCTATACATTTGTTTTCATCGTTTAGTTCAGCAATAAACAAATCACAAAGGCTTTCGATTTTATTACTATTAAAAGGCGGCAAGTCCCTTCCAATAGACACTAGCCGTGCTAGCATCAACAGATGAAATCTTACTTTCTTAAATTCAGGATCAACAGAACCAGTTCTAAAATGTCCTTCTAGTTTATTAAAACATAAGGCGCTTGCGTAATATGGTGAATACTTGTGATCTGAACCAAATATTTTCCCCTTAAAGCTTTTGGCAATAGTTCCATAGTAACCGCTAACGGCATGAGGAACACCAAGGAATACCGAGGCAAAAGACTTGATTTGAACGGGAATAGATATTATCTGAGTTTTTTTAATTCCGACTGCAGAATGATACTGCTGTGATCGTCTTTCATAATACAATCGGCCCTCTCCCTTAATGGCATTGTAATATTGTTCTAACTTTTTCTGAAATTGTGTTAAGGCTTCAAGTTGTTCGGGTTTGACCTCTGTTTGACTGTTTGTTGCAAGCGTGATTTCATTTTTTATTTCTTCATCTTCCGTGACAACTATTTTTACCGGGACATTCACGCCGTTGATACCGTTAATATTTCTGCACTCATGCAATACATTGCTAGTCTGGCAACCGTTAACTACTTGATAGTCACGTAATGTGAACCTATTACCTGCTGGCGTTACAGACGAGGCAACTATTGTTATGCCGTTATTTAATACCGAGAAAATATCAAATTTGCCTGATTGGAGTGTTTCTTTGATTTTTCTATTCACGTCATTATCGCCTTGGAAGTCTCTAACGTTGTCATCGAATATGCTATAAATTGTCTGATTTTCATCCTGCACAAGACTGATAAATTCAAGATAGGGAAGGATGCCAAGATAAGCTTCTTTTACTCCAGCAATATCTGGTAAAGTTATTCTGTTTTGGAAAGTAATTGTTGCTGACAACTTGTTGCGTGTTTCATGGTATAGCTTCTGTATTTCATTTGCACCTAAGGGGAAAAAAGAAACTTCATTAAAAAGCTCGCTATCGTCAACTTCTTTCTTCCCACCATTTACTATGGCTTTTAAATTCTGATCATTAGTCCACTTACCAGTTGTCACGTAAAATAACTTACAGTTAGGACGTCTATTGACCATATAAGCAGATTTGGCAATAATATGCTCCCAGATTTCTTTAAATGACTTCAATCTAGAATTATGAACAAGCTTTGATTGATCAGAAAGAAAATCTTTTACACCGAATACGAAGCTTCCGATTTCTGACCCTTCGAAACTAGAAGATGTCTTGGATTGTATAAAAACAATATCGCAGTCCAAGTATCCGCTTTCTGCGACAACATCATCCAACTCATCTATCTCAGTTACGAGTTTTCCATTCACGATTATCGCTAAGCCATCTATAGCAGCATCTCCTCCGCCCCCGGTAAATACGGAATCCAATTCGAAGGTTGTCCTATGCAACTTAGAAATAACGGAAAAATTGACGAAGTTCTCGAACTGTTTGTCCTCGGCAAGCTTAACTAACTCATTATCGATCGAAAATGAGTCTAGCAGCGATCTTGTAATTTTGTCCATTTTGGTTCCTTCCTTTATTAAATAACGCGGATTTCACACGCCGCGTAGCGCGTCGGCGTGGAACGACTTGTGTACGCCCGGCACGGGCGTGAACTAATGGGGTGCAAGTCCCCTGTACGAGAACCACAGTAGCACAAGTACCAGCCCAAGGCAAGGGCGGAAGGGCGACCGACCGTCCGAAGGAAGCCTACGGCAAACGTGCGAGCCGACGAACAGAAACCGCATATAAGGCTCAGTCCCCGGGCGAGTCAGCACTACATGACGAAGCCCGCCGGTTCAGGGGATAGGGTAAATGCGGCGGTTGTGCACGGACAGTTCACGTTCTTATCCGGGGAGATCTGCACGCCATGCGATAGGACCGTCATGAGAGATTCCGGATCGGGCCAACCGGTATAAGGCCCCGGCGTATCAACGGCTGTCGCTTGATACGAGTCCCTCGGGAAACACGAAACAGACAGCATCTCATGATGATTCCCTATAGCGCCGTCTCTGGAAACAGAGGCGGTGTGCGCGCAGAAGTCAGCAGACGGCATAGTACCCGGAATCCGCTCCGGGGAAGGCCAGAACGCGGAAAGGAGGAACGGCAGTCCATAAGCTTCGGCACGGTGATGAGTTCGTCAGGATGAGCCGCGTCCGGGCGCGTTGTGGAACAAAGCCCCCTCAAATGACCACAGTGGAACAAGTAGTAAGCAGTGAGAACATGAAGCTCGCATGGCAACAGGTCAGGACGAACGCAGGAGCAGCCGGCATCGACGATATGTCGATTACGGACTATCCCGTCTTCGCCCGAGCCAACTGGGCGCGGATCAAAGACTCTTTGCTGGACGGGACCTATGTTCCCGCTCCGGTCAAAAGGGTCGAAATCCCCAAAGACAACGGGGGAACCAGGCCACTCGGTATCCCCACGGTCTCCGATCGCGTGATCCAGCAGGCGATCACCCAGATACTCGTCCCCGTTTTCGATCCTCAGTTCTCGGAGTCGAGCTATGGATTCAGGCCAGGCCGTTCGGCGCACCAGGCGGTAAAGAAGGTGGTTGAGTCGATCAACCAAGGATACCATTACGCCGTGGACATCGACCTTGCCAAGTTCTTCGACACGGTCGATCACGATGTGCTGATGCAGAGAGTCAGCCGTCGGGTAACGGACAAAGGCATTCTGAAGTTGATCGGCAAGTACCTTCGGGCCGGGGTGGTCGTAAACGGAAGGCTGAACCAGACATCCAAAGGAGTGCCGCAGGGCGGGCCGTTATCACCGCTCTTGAGTAATATCCTTTTGGACGATCTCGACAAAGAACTGGAGAAGCGAGGGCATCGGTTCTGCCGATACGCCGACGACCTCATCGTTCTGGTGAAGTCCAAGCGCAGCGGAGAGCGCGTGATGGAGAGCATCAGCCGGTTCCTTGAAAAGAAGCTCAAGGTGCAGGTCAACCGAGACAAGAGTCGAGTGGTGCGGTCCGAGAAGAGCACCTTTCTCGGGTTCACATTCACCGGCAGGAGACTGACGGTCTCGGAAAAGTCCCTCACGCGCTGCAAGAACGAGCTGCGCCGCCTTACGTGGCGCAGTTGGGGCGTTGCCATGGAATACCGGTACCGGAAAATCCGCACCTACGTGCAGGGGTGGATGAACTATTTCGGTATCGGGATGAGGTACAAGACCGCCAACGAGTGGGATCAATGGTTCCGCCGCCGCGTTCGGATGTGCTACTGGAAACAGTGGCGCAAGACGAGGACGCGGGTCAGGGAAATGATGAAACTCGGGGTCGGTGAGCGGCACGCGGTCAAGGCCGGGATGAGCAGGAAAGCGTACTGGCATCTTGCGAAGACCGAGGCCTTGAACGTGGCATTGTCCAATCGCTATCTCAAAGAGCAGGGACTCACGTCGCTACGAACACTGTGGATCAAGATACACCACCCGGCCACGGCCCGGTGATTTCCGCGAACCGCCTAGTGCGTACCCGCATGCTAGGTGGTGTGGGGGCTGGGGGAGAGAATCCCCCGGCTACCCGATTGGAATTCTGCATTATCAAGAGAAAGCAAAATTACCCATTGTTTGGCGAGTGACATTTGTAGTCACATTAATAAACAGATCCACATGAGTCGAATCTACATTTGGCTCGAGTAACTGTTCGGTTCTAACTGCAACAGCAGTTACCAAGTTGTCGTCTTCCAACAAGCAAAAAAATGGATTTTCATCCGTAGTCGGGCTTGACTCTCGTGGTAGGGCATTTTCATGCCGCGGCATTGTTAAAGCGTCAAATAGGGTCTTTAGTCTATTATCAATATCTCCACCCTGCGTAATTAAATGCCCCGGTGATTCAGGTCGCAGAAGTGTTATGGAAAGCTCAGCAACAACGTTCATTTCATTTGTAATAAGAGGCGCAAAGATAAAAGAACCTAGTGGACGAAGCAGGGAATACTCACCTGTTCTCCTTTCACCAAGCAATCCTGGTTGATCAGAAAGAGGTGCTTGTTTCCACAGCGTTGCAAGCTGTTGATGGAAATGCCTACGCAGATCGTGCTTGTGATCTGGCTTGCCATTTGCGTTCAACTTACCACGATAGTGCAGTACAAGTTTCATTGTTTATTTCTCTCAAACAAAATCGCCTGACGCGGTTCGGGCAATGCACTGATGCTGTGTTTGCTGGTAACTTTATATGCCATGCATAATTCTTGACCAGTCAATGGCTTTGCCCTGATCACGATAGCTATATCCTGTACCCGTGTATCCGCAGTCTTCACGTTGAATTACATCATGGAGCTGATGTAGAAGTTCCACATGAGCTTTGTAGAACTTGTCAAAATCTCTGTCATCTAAGATTACCGGGCATGGCTTAGTCTGGTCAGCTTTCCATTCAACATAGTCTTTATGCAGATCAAACTTTCCGCGTATCGGAAGTGCGGTGGTCTCGTATTTCGAATTGTACAATCCGTTGTTGTGAAGATAGCAATTCCGAAACCGTCTAACGTGGTCAACGTCTCTCCTGTTTTGATCTAAACGTGCCAACATGCCCTGCGACCCGTATGTTGTTTTAGTCAGTCTGTCAAAAGCCCAGTCTAGCCGTGGCTTGTAATCGGGATTGCTGCCCTTTGCTTGATGAATATTTCTAGACTCCAATAGCTCCCAGAAATCGGCAAGGACGCCTTCGAATATCGCTGCAATTGCAATAAGGCAACTGCGGACATGGTAGTATGGGAAAGTACTTCTCATCACGGCCACTAGGGCAACGGGGTCATAAGCTCTACTCCAATCATTCGTCATTGGATGAAGAGGAGGCAATTTAGACACAAGGTCACTATCTTTGGTGCAACTATAGGAGGCTGCGGCAAACGCAAAATAAGCCCAAACGCCATGAAGCGCATCATCCGCTCTTTCAAATAAAACTTGGGCATCTGGGTCGAAATCCATATCTCACCCTCATCAAAACGGACTAATACGCGCCTGACGCGCCGCCTTCAGTTCGTCGCCGTCGAGGCGCTGGTTGTGATTAGTCGTAGGTTGGGCTGAGTTACACGAAGCCCAACACTCCTATTCGCGACCCTATCGCAGCTTCCAGTCAGGCAGGGTAAAAGCTTACCCTGCCCACAATTTCTCGAACATGATTCGTTGGGCTTCACACGAACCGTTCAGCACAACCTACGACTGATGCACTCAATAATCAATCACGTCGGATTTCGCCTGGCTCTATCCGACCTACGACTGGTCAATATTATCTTCCAAGTAGGTTTTGATGATTTCTTTTTTTGAAATCGGCCTCACTTGGCCTCTTTCAATAATAATGTCCATTTTTACGTGGCTGACTCCAACAGTTTCCTTCCAAGGCAATTCGAAAGTCTCACTAGTTTCCGGATTTTCAAAACGACACTTGTCTCCCGAGATCCCATTTATCATACGGAGCCAGCTAATCACATTATTGATGGATGCTGATATCAGTAGAAGCCCATTGGCTAAATTGACTGGGTTCCAGTTATGCGCGTGCCTGCTTGGTCGGAAATTATACTTGTCGCTCGGGTCAATACGATCCGGAACAAAGTATGACGACCCATACAGACTACTTCCTATCAATTCCATTTTTTCTGGTGCTGCCGGGACACCCGGTTTATCTTCTATTCCAAATGCTAGATGAAAGCCACCTGGCCTCACTCGGAATCCATGTTTTAATCCGTTATATTCTAAAATCATATCGGCATTGACAAAATCACTTGCAAAGTGTCGCCATAACCTCCCAAACCCAGATTGAATCCATTCTTTCTTTTCTTCATCATATTTAAGATAGGTGTGGACAAGCTTAGCCAAATACTCCCACGTAACCGGCCGGTCCTTCATTCTTGTATAAATTGATTTATCAAGTGATATTTTTCTGACAAGATCCACAAGATCATTATTTCGATAGCAGAGAATCCATCCAAGCGAGCACTGAGGGGCCTGTACTGCTGAACAGAGTAACGCGAATAGAGTTTCCAAACCATGGTAATAGGCAAGTCGCAACGACAAAGCCGCCTTTTGTTTGTCTGCCCCTTCCAGATGATCTGACTGCGTCCTTACAATATAGTCGAAATAATCGGGTTCGAATCCTTCAAGAAACTCTAGATTCTTTTTCACCAATTCCATATCCCAAAAGGCAAAAGGTGTTTCATTGACTACAAACCTAATCACTTCCATAATCATATTCCTCGTAGAGTCTGATAACGGGGTAGCCATGGGATCGCTTTTTGATAGGCTAATTCCGGGACGTTGATGCTTTTAATGCATTGCGACCAAAATTACGGAATGTAATCTGTATCAGCCTATCACGTTCGTCCGCTGTAGCTTACAGGAAGTTATCTTGGTTAGTGGTTCGCGACGGTTAGGAGTATATCAGAAACCTACGAACGGATAAAGCGAAATAATGGGAGTATGCCGGGACTTCGGTCACGATCGGAGAGCTTGCATAAACGTTGAGCGCGGACTGCGGACGGTCGGGCAGGGACTGCGATTTAGCTCTTGTAAACACACGATACTATCAGGTAAAATCTTCATCGTTGGAGGGGGACCCATGCGGATCGCGGGCATACAAACAGGCGCTTCTCACGACGTGGACAGGAACATCACCCACGCTGTGGAGCTTGCCGAGATAGCGGCGGAAAAAGGCGCAAAGTCCATTTGCTTCTCCGAACTGTGCCTCACGCCGTGGTTCCTGCGGCATGAGGACAAGAAATACCTGGAGCTTGCCCGTGAGCGTTCCAGCGGCATCCTTGATCCTTTCCTGGCATCATCGCTCAAGACCAAGACCGTCATCGTACTCCCCTTTTTCGAGAGGTATGATGGCAGGTTTTTCAGCAGCGCGGCCGTCATGGACTGCGGCGTTCTGAAGGGTGTTTACCGCAAGGTCCATATTCCCGATCTTCCCCTGTACAAGGAGCGGTTCTATCTCAGCTCCGGAGACGGCGACTTTCCGGTCTTCGAGACCTCGCACGGCAGGATCGGCGTGCAGCTCTGCTGGGACAACCTGTTCCCCGAAGGAACGCGCATCCTGGCGCTCAAGGGCGCGGATTTGGTCTTTGCTCCCACGGCCGCGTCGCAGGATACCCATGCGCACTGGGAACGGGCGATCTCCGCGAACGCTTTTGCGAACAACCTGACCGTGTTCCGGGTGAACCGCGTGGGGACCGAGGACGGGCTTGTGTTCTACGGCAGGAGTTTCTGCGCAGGACCCTGGGGAGACATGGTCTCGGAGCTGGCAGGCAGCAAGGAGGCGATCGTGATGGCCGAGGTCGACCCTCGCGAGCGCGACACGGCGCGGGAGACCTGGGGATTCCTGAACCATCGGCAACCGTCAGCGTACAGGGATATTATCAATGACCGGCCGGGGCCGGGCGCATCAAGGGAGCAGAAGAACTGATCATGGGAAATGTCCAGCAGATAGAGTTCATGAAAGACCTTGCCCCGAGACTCCGGGGGCCTATCCTCGAGATCGGCAGCAAGCGCTATGGCGGCTACCCGATGTTCTTTGACTACCGGACCCTCTTCCCCGAGGGTACGAAGTATGTTGGCGCGGACATGGAGGCAGGCGACGGTGTCGATGCGGTTGCCGATCTGACGGAGGATATCGAGGTGATCCGTCAGAAGCTTGGTACGGCGAGCTTCCAGACCATTATCTGCTTGAGCGTAATGGAGCACGTCGGCGACATAGCGGCTTTTTCCCGCAACGTGGAAGCCTTGCTGGAGCCCGGCGGCACGCTGGTGCTCTCGGTGCCCTTTGTCTGGGAGATCCACGCGTATCCTTACGATTACTGGCGCTTCACGCCCCGCGCCATCGAATTCCTCTACCGGAACATTGCATTTGATCCCGCGATCAGCCGCCTGCATACTGACACCGGGCGGGTGGCGAGCCTGCGTGATGTCGGGGATGACATGAACCGGTTCGTGAAGATGATCTACAAGCCCGGCGGCAAGAAGACGATCGGCCAGCGGGTCCGGATCATGGGCTACTCCCTGTTCCGCAGGATGCTCGGCCTTGGCAAGAATCCCCTCTATAACACCCATATCGAGATGGTCGGACGCAGGAAGTAGGGTCCGCAGCAGTACACGCCTCAGCTTAATTACGGGTTTACATTCCCTCCATGCTATGTTACAAATCATCATGACGCAGTTTCTCCGTCTGTGCTCCGCTCTCTGCCTTACCCTGCTGCTCCTTCCCGTCTCCGCCGCGGCCGGGGATCTCTTTGGCCTCCCCATACGATCGATCATGCATGTTGATGAAGACGGCGCGCCCTGGCCCGAGGCAGACAGTCTTCTGCCGCTTCTCATGGTCAAGCCGGGCGATCGCCTCGACGCTGAGACGGTCCGCGAAGGGATCACGAACCTCTATCTCAAGCGGCAGTTCCGGGACGTCCGGGTCGAGGCCTATGGGGAGAACGGCGGCGTGGCGCTTGTTGTACACTTGACACCAGTCACCATCGTGGACAAGATCGTTCTGCGGGGCAACCACTCCCTGTCCGATCGGGCGATCAAGGATGCCATGGCCGGCATGGTAGGCAGGGAGCTTCGCGAGGAACAGTATCCCGACATCAGGATGAGCATCCAGGCGCTTTATCAGGCTGAGGGCTTCTACGGCGTGCGCGTGAACTTCAGGTCGGAGAAAGCCTCCCGGCCCCATGCCGTGCATCTGTATGTCTATGTGATCGAACCGAAGCGGACGGTTATCGAGAAGGTCCGTTTCAGGGGAAATACCGTGTTCGCGGAGAAGGAACTGGCTTCCGCGATGCAGAACAGGGCAGGGACACCGCTCCTGACCAATGTCCTGTTCGAGCAGGACCTGCCCGCGATCCAGCGGATATATGCAGAGGCCGGGTACCCGGCTGCCCAGCCCGGACCGGTCAGCATGAGCTTTAAGGAGGAGCGGGCGTTCCTGGATATCGGCGGCAGTGAGGGGCCGAAGGTGACGGTTTCCTTTGGCGGCAACCGGGTGTTCAGCGATAGAGAGCTCGGGGAGCTTCTGATACTGCGTCAGGAGCATGATGTGTCGGACACGGTGATCGAGAGCAGCGCGGAAAAGATCCGCAACGCCTACCGGGACGAAGGCTACGCCGATGTGAAGGTCGAAACAGCAAAAAGGACCGGCAGTCCGGCGGCATTGCACATTCACTTCGCGGTCACCGAAGGCCCGCGGGTGATCGTGGAAACCGTGCGCGTGGAGGGCAACAGCAGTCTGGGCACCACGGAGATCCTCGACATCATGGAGACCAAGGGTACCCGCTGGTACCGTCGAGCAAGGCCTTTTCGCGAAGACCTGCTTGAAAAGGACCGTGATCACGTCCTGGACCGTTATAATGCCGCCGGCTTTCTCAACGCCGAGGTCAAGATTATCGTAGCGCGGTCCGCGGATGGGAAAACAGCGACCATCACGCTGAAGATCGTTGAGGGGATGAAGACCCTGGTGGGGAACATTTCCTTTGAAGGAAATGCACTTTTCCCGAGGGAAGAACTGGCCTCGATTGTGGCTGTCAAGTCCGGAATGCCCTACAGCGACCGCATGGTGGAGGAGGATAAATACCGCCTGCTGACGCGCTACGCTGCAAAAGGATACCTCTATGCCCGGGTGGATGCGGAAAAGCGATCCGTTGCCGGAGAAGGCCAGACAGAGGTAATGGACATCCAGTTCCGCATCACCGAGGACAAGCTGGTCACGGTCGGCACGGTCATCCTTCGGGGAAACGCCTATACCCGCGACTGGGTCCTGATGCGGGAGCTGGAGCCGAAAAAAGGCGAACCTTACAGCTACGAAAAGATACTGCAGAGCCAGCAGCGGGTCTACCGGTACGGTTATTTCAGCCAGGCGCGATACGAGCCCATAAAACCCTTTGAACGGACCTACCAGAAGGATATGCTTTTCACAGTGGAGGAGCGCCCCGCAGGCGCCGTGGAGTTCGGCGTGGGGTACGGCGACCTGGACCGCTTGCGCGGGTTCGTGGAGCTGTCCCACCGCAACCTCTGGGGCACGGCGCGTTACGCGAGCCTGCGGCTCGAGGGAAGCGATATCCTGAAGCGCGCGGCGGCAACGTTCCAGGAGCCCTGGTTCCTGGGACATCGGCTCCAAAGCCACCTTACCCTTGCATGGTCGGACCGTAAGAACATCAACCAGGACACGCGGGACGTGAACTACCAGACCAGGAAGACCACCGCGGCCTACGGTATTGACAAGCTCTACAACGGTTTCAAGAGCTCCCTGACCTACCAGTTCGAGAACGTGGACAACTACAACGTCAAGCCCGAGGCGCAGCTCAGCTTCGAGGACAGCGGCAGGGTCCTGATCTCCAGCCTGAACCCGGCGGTCATCTGGGACCTGCGCGACGATCCTTTCAATCCTACCCGCGGCGGCATTCACGGCATCGTGGTGAAGGAATCAATGAAGGAGCTGGGTTCCGAGGCGGTATTCACCAAGGCTTCGGTCCAGAGCTCCTGGTTCTTCGGGCTTTTCGGCAGATCCGTTCTTGCCCTGTCGGGCCGCGCCGGAATGGCCTGGGCCCACCAGGACACCGAGGTCGTCCCCATCCACGAGCGGTTCTATCTTGGCGGCGGTACCACGATCCGGGGCTACACGCAGGATTCCGTCGGGCCCTACATCGTTGATGCGGCAGGCGAGCGGATCCCGACCGGCGGCTCCAGCATGGCGCAATTGAACGCCGAAGTCCGGGTGAACAGTACCACCGGAGGAGGGGGGATCGTCCTTTTCACCGACGGAGGCAACGTGTGGATCGACAAGAAGATCCGGCCCGACGATCTCCGGGCATCCTACGGCATCGGTCTCCGGTACAATACGCCGGTCGGCCCGCTGCGCGTGGATTACGGCCAGAAGATCCACCGGAGGTCGGGCGAGACACCCGGGGAACTGCATTTCAATATCGGCCATGCGTTCTGAGCTAATTTCCCCTTAGAGATCACGTCATGATCCAGCTTTTCCAATCCTGGCAGTAGAGCTTCAAAAACATTGACTCCGCTCCCTTGCCCAACTGGACGTTCCTCCCAGGCGGTGGTATTATTGAGTACGCGGACCCGCTGTCCGGTCCCTTCCCTATTACAATATGAAGATCCATAGAAGACTGATCGTCCTTGTCGGCCTCGGTATGCTGCTCATCATGAGCATCACCGTGCTGTCGCTGCTCAACATAACGGCCGAGTTTACGGCGTCCATGCGGCGGATGGGGCAGATATCGCTGGAGGTCAAGCGGATATGGACCATCGAGCAGAGGATCGGCGACGCGACGCGGGCGGTGCGCAGATACGTTGAGACCGGCGACAGCCGCTTCAAGGCGAACTATGCGAGCTTTCATGACGAGATCAAGCGGGAGCTGGACGAGACCCGTTCCCTGACGCTGGTCGACCGGGAACTTGTGCTCATTACGGCTTTGATCAATGATTTCCGCACGATGGAAGAGCAGGCGGAGCGGATCTTTTCACTGCCCCTGAATTCTTCCCGCGACCGCGCAGCTGCGAAGCCCATCCTTGCGGACCTGGACAATCTGGTCATCTGGACGCAGCACGATATCGAACGCTACCGCGAGGACAATGCCACCAAGCTCGACGAGGTTGCATCGGAGCTGGGCGGGACGAAAGTCCGCATCAGTTTCCTCTTTGGTCTGATCCTGGTCACCATGGTCGGGCTTCTTTTCGCTTTGGGGATCTATCTCTACCGCAAGGTCTCCCTGCCGTTGTCCCAGCTCTGGGCCGGCACCGGCGAGATCAGCCGGGGAAACCTTGATTATCAGGTGCAGGTCCGCGGCGAGAACGATATTGTGCACCTTGCTGAACGGTTCAATGAGATGTCGCAAAAGCTCAAGGTCTCCTATGCGGCCCTTGAAGATCGGCTCCTGGATCGGACAAAGCAGCTCACCGCGCTGAACTCGGTCTCCCTGACCCTGGGCCAGGGCGGCTCCCTCCGTGAGGTGCTGCAGCGTTCGCTGACAACGGTCCTCCAGAGCTTTGCGGACATGGCGCCGCGCGGCGGCATCTTTTTGTGCGAACCCGACGGCGAAACGCTCCATCTCGTCGCCCATGTGGGCCTGCCCCGCGATTTCGCGGTCAAGGAAGAGCGGATCCGGATGGGTGAATGCCTCTGCGGCATCGCGGCCCAGACCGGCGAGGTCATCTACACCGAGCAGGGATGCAGCGATCCCCGCCATACGCGGCAGGCCTGGTCTGTGGCCGGGGCTCATATCGTCGTGCCGATAAAATCACGCGGGATCGTGCTGGGCGTCATGTTCCTCTATCCGGCGCGACAGTTCAGCCTGAAGCAGTCCGACCTGCAGCTGTTCGATACTATCGGCGCCGGCCTCGGCATGGCCGTGGAGAACCTGCGGCTCTACGGCGAGGTGAAGCAATCCAGCCACCGCTACTGGGACCTTTTTGAAAAGTCCCGTGACATCCTGTTCACCATGGACATGGAGGGACGGCTTACCTCGGCGAACGAGGCAATGGAGCATTTCACCGGCAGGCCCAAGTCCGGCATCATCGGCGCCAACATCGTCGATTTCCTTGCCGATGACGGGAAAGCGCTGATCCGCCGCATCCTGATCGGAGAGGAGCCCCTTGCCGACCGGATCCATGAGATCGAGATGACGCGGCCCAACGGGGAGCGGGCGTTCCTCGAGATCAGCGGCAGGAGCCTGTTCCAGCTCAATAAGCCGCTGGGATTCCAGATCGCCGCGCGGGACGTGACCGAGCAGAAGATCCTTCGCGAATTGGTGGTCCAGGCGGAACGGCTCGCGGCCATCGGACAGATCATGGTCACGGTCCGGCACGAGGTCAACAATCCGCTCACCACCGTGATCGGGAATATCGAGCTTCTGATCGACCGGTACGGACAGGGCGACGGCGATCTCAAAAGGCGCCTCGAGACGGTGCTGGACAATTCGCTGCGCATCTCCGAGATCATCAAACGGCTTCAGGAGATCAAGGAGGTCAAGACCGTTGACTATGTGAAGGGTGTGAAAATGACCGATCCGGGGTCCCGCTAGATGACCTGGAGGCGCGGCAAGAGGGACAGGCCGTGGACCGGTCTGCTCGCGGCGGTGGCGGCTGTTGCGCAGCTCCTCATCGCGGCACCTGCCGGCGCGGAGCTGGTCGACCGGGTTATCGCCGCGGTGAACAACGATGTGATCACCCGCAGCGAGCTCCGGCAGGCGGTCATGTTCAACCTCAGCCTGTCCGGCGGGAGCGAGGCCGGCCGCAAGGTCGAAGCAGAGACGCTGGAAGGCCTGATCAACCGGAAGCTGCTGCTGCAGGAAGCCTATCGTCTGCGCTATGTCGAGGTGACCGATCAGGACGCGGCTGAGGAGGTCAAGAAGCTCCGCGCCAGGCTCGGAACGGAGCAGGCGTTCCAGGACCTGCTGGAGCGCACCGGCATGACCGGGGACAGGCTTGCCCGCCTTCTGGGAGAGCGCCTCCTGGTGGAGCGTTTCATTGACAAGAAGATCGGGATCTTTGCCCGTGTCAACCGCGACGAGGTCGAGCAGTACTACCGCGAGCATGGGACGGAATTCAGCGGCAAGCGTTTCCCCGAGGTCCAGAAGCAGATCACCGCTTTCCTGACCCAGCAGAAGACGCTCCAGCAGCTCGATCTGTATATCGCTGAACTGCGGGGCAGGGCGGATATACGGATCAATGGGATGGAAGAGTGACTAGTGACGAGAGACGAGTGAGGAAAAGGGCTTTATGAAAAAAATCATCATATCCGCGGTCGCGATTGCCCTGCTTGCCGGTCTGTCCGGTTGCACGTTGCTCAAAGTGAACGTTCTGGAGGAGCTCCAGCCCTTTGAAGAGAAGGTCATCGCCGGCAGCGGCAGCGACAAGGTCCTGGTCATCGACCTCACCGGCGTGATCATGAGCGGCGACAGCGGCGGGATCGGCGACCGGAAAAAACCCGGCCTTCTGGCAAAGATGCGCGAGACCCTGGATTGCGCGCGGTCGGACAAGAGCATCAAGGCTGTGGTACTCCGGATCAGCAGCCCCGGAGGCGGGGTCACGGCATCGGACACGCTCTATCATGAACTGAAGCGTTACAAGCAGGAAGCCGGGGTGACCCTGGTCGCCCATATCATGGATGTGGGGGCTTCAGGCGCCTATTACGCCGCGCTCGCGGCGGACGCGATCACAGCCCAGCCTACGAGCATTACCGGCAGCATCGGCGTGATCATGTACCGCGTGGATGCCACCGCGCTCATGCAGAAGATCGGGGTCCAGGCCGTTGCCATCGCTTCGAACGAGCGCAAGAGCATGGGTTCTCCCTTCCGTCCCTTTACCGAGGAAGAGCGCAAGCATTTCCAGGGAGTGATCGACACGCTCTACGGCCGCTTCGCAGGTCTTGTTGCCGAGGAACGCAAGATGACCCCCGATGCGGTGAAGCTGGTGGCCGATGGCAGGATCCTTATGAGCGATGAGGCGCGCAAGGCCGGCCTGATCGACGGGATCGGATATCTCGATGATGCGGTCGCGCTGGCGAAGAAGAAGGCCGGGCTCAAGGAAGCATCGGTCGTCATGTACCATCGCCCGGGTGAATACCGCGCCAACCTCTACTCCCAGAACCTGGTATCCATAGACATGGGCGCATGGACCGATGCCGGCGCGCAGTTCCTCTATCTGTGGTGGCCCTGACCTGCATAAGCCGGAAGCAAAGCGCTTGTGACCACGGGCGTCGACGCCGCGCATTGATGGCAACGAAATCTGGGCACCACTTTTTAACAAGATGCCGGTCAGCCACAAAAAGCACATAACGCGCAAAAGGGATTAAAGGCAACAATTGGCTGCCTTTTTTTTGTGAATTCTGTGCCTTTTGCGGCCAATCCCGTTCCCTCCTCCTTCCTGTTCACTACAATCCAAGATATTTCTTGCAGAGGTCTGGGGTATTGTGTAAAATTCGACACAGTCTGTTCAAGGGAGCGCGATGATGAAAAAAGGTGTATGTTCGCTATTGTTCATCCTGTTCCTGTGGTCCGGTGTTGCCGGCGCGGCCGTAAGCCGTCCGACGTCGGACTATAAACAGGCTGACGAGCTTTTTTCCGGACAGCAATACGAAAAGGCCCTTGCCCTGTATCAGCGGGCGCTCACCACTCCTCCCGCCGGCATCCCTGCCGGCGACATTCACACCAAGATCGGGGACAGCCATTTCCGGCTCGGCCGATATGCGTCAGCGCTATCAGCCTACCGCGAAGCGGACAAGGACCGCCGCACCTCGGACCGCGCAAGGGTCCAGTACTGGATCGGTTTCTGCTGCTTTCTCACCGGCCGCGATGCCGAGGCGGTATCAGAGCTGCTGAAGGTTCCCAAGCTGTACCCTGACGCCGGCATGTGGGTCAGCACCTCCTACTACTGGGCAGGCAAGGCCAGCGAGCGCATGGGACGGAAGGACCTTGCGGCGGAGTATTATAAAAAAGCAAGCGGCAACGGCAAGTCGGCACAGGGGAAGTACGCGATGAAGAAGGCGGAAGCTGCGAGAGGAAAATAAAGGAGTATAAGTAAGAACAAGGATCAAAGGATTAGAGGGCTAAGTATAGAAGCAATAAATTGAAGCGACAAACAATTAGCAAACAAAGACTTACCTGATGATTAAACGGCAGGAGTAACGCAGCAGCAAAGGAGGTAGGTGTGGACACACTAAAACAAGAGGCGATCAAGGTAATATCGAAACTCCCTGACACGGTGAAGATCGAAGACATTATGTACGAACTTTACGTTGTCGATAAAGTGCGCAAGGGGAGGGATGCCGCGGCAAAGGGTGAAGTCGTTTCTCTTGAGGAACTGAAGAGGGACATGCAGACATGGTAAAGTGGGCTGCTCCGGCCCGGGAGGATCTGCGGCAGATCTTCGACTATATCGCGAGGGACTCGCGGCTCTATGCGCAGCGGGTTACGCAGGATATCGTTGAAAAGACCGAAAAGCTCGACCGCTTTCCCGAGATCGGGCGGATTGTGCCGGAGTTAGGCGAGCCAAATGTGCACGAGTTGATTATAGCGCCTTATCGTATCATCTACGAAATTCATCCTGAAATGATCGTAGTCCTTGCTGTTATTCATGGCCGGCGGAACCTGCTTGCCGAGGAAATTGCTACCCGCAAGGGAATATGAAATAACGGGTACCATCCATTAATCATGTTGAAAGAATTAAATATCAAGAACTTCGCCATCATCGACCAGCTCCGCGTGGAGTTCGGACCGGGGCTGAACGTGTTCACCGGCGAGACCGGGGCGGGCAAGTCGATCGTTGTGGACGCGCTGAACCTTGCCCTGGGCGAGCGGGCGAGCGGGGACCTGATACGGACCGGGGCTCAAGAGGCCGTGGTGGAGGCGGCGTTCGAACTGAACAGTCATGCTCCGACGGCGATCGGCCGGATACTGTCGGAACAGGGCATTGAGATGAACGAGGGCGATGATCTCATTGTCCGGAGGATCCTTGCAGCTTCGGGCAAGAACAAGGTCTACATCAACGGCAGCCTGGCGAATCTCGCTACGCTCGCCGCAATCGGAGCGCACCTCGCGGATATCCATGGACAGCACGAACACCAGTCGCTTCTTTCTCTGGAACAGCAGATGGAGATGCTTGATTCCTTTGGAAACCTGCTGAAACTGAGGAGCGCGTTCGGCGAGCTTTTCATCGGACTTCGGACCCTTCGGGAAGAACTCTCGGGGCTGGAGGCAGGAGAGCGGGAAAAGGCGCAGCGCGAGGACCTGCTGCGGTACCAGGTGAACGAGATCGAGGCTGCCCGGCTCAAGCCGGGCGAGGACGAGGAGCTTCTTGCCGAGCAGCGGGTGCTGGCGAACGCGGAAAAGCTCGGCGGTCTGGCACAGGCGGCCGACCAGGTACTGTACTCGTCCGAAGGTTCGGCACTGGCCGGATTGAAACGGGCGATCACGAGCATTCGGGACATCGTTGCCATTGACCCGACCCTTTCCCCGACGCTGGAGATGCTTGAATCAGGCAAGGCGCAGCTCGAAGAGGCGGCACGCGAAGTTGCCACCTACGCAGACCGGGTCGAGTTCGATCCCGCACGGCTTGAATCGATCGGTGACCGGCTCGACCTTATCCAGAAGCTCAAAAAGAAGTACGGGGCGACGCTTGCCGAGATCATCGCGTTTGGTGAGACAGCGGCTGCTGAGCTGGAAAAGATCGAGCGGAGCGGGGAAGAAATGGACCGTCTCCGGAAAGAGATCGCCGGGCTAAAGGACCAGATCACGGTCAAAGCAGCCGAGCTGACGAAAAAGCGCGCCGCAGCGGCACGGGAGCTGGAAAAGAAGGTGGAAACGGAACTGGGCCACCTGGGCATGAAAAAGACGACCTTTGCGGTGCGGATCGAGCAGGAGGCGGGAGACGATACCGCTGACGGACACAAAGCCGGTCCCCGCGGCGCGGACCGGATCGAGTTCCTGATCTCCGCCAATCCCGGAGAGGAGCCCCGGTCACTGGCAAAGATCGCGTCAGGCGGTGAACTGTCCCGGATCATGCTGGCGCTCAAGACCATCCTGGTGGAAGGCGATCCCATTCCCACGCTGGTGTTCGATGAAGTGGACGCGGGCATCGGCGGCGCGGTGGCCGAGGAAGTGGGCAGGAAGCTCAAGCGGATAGCGGGAAAACGGCAGGTCTTCTGCATCACCCACCTTGCCCAGATCGCGAGCATGGCATCGAGCCATTACGGCGTTGCCAAGGCGGTAAAGAAGGACCGGACCAGCACGGAAGTGAGGCTGCTGGAGCAGCGCGAACGGATCGACGAGGTCGCCCGCATGCTTGGCGGCAAGACCATTACCGATGCAACGATTAAGCACGCCCAGGAAATGATCGAACGAGGGATGAATTAATGCGGAATTCGGAATAATAACAAGGGGCAGGGACTGTAATGGGGAAAGTCGTCATCAACTTGGAATATTGCAAAGGATGCGAACTGTGCACCACGGCGTGCGCCAAGAAACTGCTGAAGCTGGGGAAGCAGTTCAATAAGAGCGGTTATTATTTCGTCGAATATTGCGACGAAAAAGGCGAGTGCACCGGGTGCACGCTCTGCGCTGAGATGTGCCCTGATGTTGCGATAGAAGTGTGGAAGTAGCAGATCAGGAACCGGTAGCCAGTAGCCGGTAGCCAGGAGAGGTTACGAAAGAATGTCCAAAGTCTTGATCACGGGAAACGAAGCCCTTGCCGAGGCAGCGGTGCGCGCAGGCTGCCGCCGCTATTTCGGCTATCCCATAACTCCGCAGAACGAGATCCCCGAGTATATGTCCCGGCGCATGCCCGAGGTAGGAGGGACGTTCCTGCAGGCAGAGAGCGAGCTTGCAGCCATCAATATGGTCTACGGCGCGGCCGCAGTCGGGGAGCGGGCAATGACGTCGTCGTCCGGTCCGGGCATCAGCCTGATGCAGGAGGCGCTTTCGTTCATCGCGGCATCGGAGCTTCCCGCGGTGATCGTGAACGTTCAGCGCGGGGGTCCGGGACTGGGCAGCATCTCCGCGTCCCAGGCAGATTACTTCCAGGCGGTCAAGGGAGGAGGCCACGGCGACTATCATCTGCTGGTGTACGCACCGTCGAACCTGCAGGAGATCGTAGACCTGACCATCAGGGCCTTTGACAAGGCCGACGAATACCGCACGCCGGTCATGATCCTGGCGGATGGCGTGCTTGGCCAGATGATGGAGCCCGTGGAGTGGCCCGATATCACGCCAAAGGTGTTCGAGAAACCCTGGGCGCTCACGGGCGCGAAGGACGGCGAGCCGGGCAAAGTGATCCGATCGCTCTTCATGCTTCCGGGCGAGGACGGCATGCTGGAACAGCACAACTACAGGCTCCGGGAAAAATATGAACGCATGGCAGCGCATGAGGTCATGGTGGAGCAGATGCTCATGGATGACGCGGAGATCTCGGTCGTTGCTTACGGGACCGCGGCGCGTATAGCCAAGTCCGCGATCGCCGCGGCGCGTTCTGAAGGGATACGCGTCGGACTCATCAGGCCCATCACGCTCTTCCCGTTCCCGGAAAAGGCCGTTGCGGCTGCTGCAGCGAAGGTCAGCCGGTTCCTGGTGACGGAGATGAACCTCGGGCAGATGGTGGAAGATGTGCGGCTCGCGGTGAACGGTAAGTCGCCGGTGGCATTCTACGGCAGGCCGGGCGGCGCGATCCTGGCGGTGAATGATATTGTGAAGAAAATCAAAGAAGCAGCAGGCAAGGGGTAAGTGGTAAGGGGTAAGCAAGCTGCAGGTAACGACCAAGAGAACAAAAACCTTGAACCGTCAAGGCGCGAAGGTCGCCAAGGAAAACAGGGGCGAACGTTTTTTGCAGACCTCCTTCGCGTTCTTTGCGATTTCGCGGTGAGAACGAACTTTGATCTTCATTCATTCGAGGTGTCCCATGGCTAAGGTAAAAACCATTCTCGACATGATCGGCAATACGCCGATGGTGCGGTTGACCCGGGTAGCGGACAGTGCCGGCGCCGAGATCTGGGCAAAGCTCGAAGGGCTCAATCCCGGCGGCAGCGTCAAGGACCGGCCGGCGCTCGCCATGATCGAGGATGCCGAACGCAGGGGCAGGCTCAAGAAAGGCATGAAGATCGTGGAGCCCACGAGCGGCAACACAGGCATCGGGCTCGCCATGGTCGCCGCGATCAAGGGCTATCCCATCATCCTGACCATGCCCGAGACCATGACCCTGGAACGAAGGCAGCTCCTGCAGGCCTATGGCGCGGAACTGGTCCTCACCGAGGGCGCCAAGGGCATGAAAGGCGCCATTGCCAGGGCAGAGGAGCTTGTTGCGTCGGGGAAAGAGTACTTCATGCCCCAGCAGTTCGAGAATCCCGCGAACCCCATGGTTCACCGGCAGACGACAGCGCGCGAGATCCTGGCATTCATGGGCGGGAAGCGGGTGGACGCTTTTGTCGCCGGCGTGGGCACGGGCGGCACGATCACCGGCGTGGGCGAGGTGCTCAGAAAGAAGTTCAAAGGCGTAAAAATATTCGCTGTGGAGCCGGCTGCGTCCCCGGTGCTCTCCGGCGGCCAGGCCGGTCCGCATACGATCCCCGGCATCGGCGCGGGGTTCGTGCCCAGGATCCTGAACAGGGCGGTCTACGATGAGATCATCAAGGTCTCGAACGACGACGCGAAAGCGACCACCAAGCGCCTGGCGCTGGAGGAAGGCCTGCTCGTCGGCGTCTCCTCGGGCGCGGCCTGCTGGGCAGCGCTCCTGGTGGCTGCGAAGCTCGGCAAGGGTAAGCGGGTGGTGACGCTTTTCCCCGACGGCGGGGATAGGTATCTGTCGTTGGGAGTGTTTGGATGACCCGCATCTACCTCGACTACAACGCCAGCACCCCTATCGCGCCTCAGGTACTTGAGGCGATGATGCCGTTCCTTACGTCGAAGTTCGGCAATCCCTCGTCATCCCACAGCTTCGGTGTGGAATGCCGCGAGGCCATTGAGCAGGCGCGGGAACGGGTCGCGGCCCTCGTTGGCTGCGCCGCAGGGGAGATCTTTTTCACCAGCGGCGCCACGGAATCGAACAACATGGTGCTCAAGGGGATCGCCAAGGCAGCGGGCAAGGGCAAACACATCATCACCTCCCGGGCCGAGCACCCTGCGGTGCTCGAACCGTGCAAACACATCGAACGGTTCGGCTACACCGTGACCTATCTTCCCGTGGACCGTTCCGGCAGGATGGATCCCGGCGATCTTGAGAAGGCGATCCGTCCGGAGACCGCGCTGATCACGATCATGCACGCGAACAACGAGGTCGGCACAATTCAGCCGATCGCGGAACTGACGAAGGTGGCCGCGGCCCGTGGAGTGCCCTTTCACACCGACGCGGCGCAGAGCGTCGGCAAGGTGATGTGCCGGGTCGACGTACTGGGCGTGGATTTCCTGACGCTCGCCGGCCACAAGTTCTATGCGCCCAAGGGAATCGGCGCGCTCTATATCCGCCAGGGAAAGCATCTTCCGCCGATGCTGCATGGCGCGGGACATGAGCGGGGGATGCGGCCCGGGACCGAGAACCTGGCGAGCATCGTCGGTCTCGGCGCTGCCTGCGATCTCGCCGGCCCGCTGCTCGAATCCGAAGGGAACCGTCAACGGCAGCTCGGGAACCGGCTGATGGAAGGTCTCAAAACCGCCGGGTTCAAGGTCCATCTGAACGGCCATCCCAAGGAACGGCTTCCGAACACATGGAATATAAGCTTCGAGGGATACAATACATCTCGGATCATGGAAGCGCTTGGCAAGGACATCGCGGTCTCCGCAGGCGCCGCCTGCCACGGGGACAAGGTCACGGCATCCCATGTGCTCGTTGCCATGGGCGTGCCGCCCGAGCTCATGAAGGGAGCCATCCGCTTCAGCTTGGGCAGGGAGACGACAGAGGCGGAGATCGATAGGGTGGTGGAGATTCTTGTAAAGAATCTTCATTAACCGCAAAAACAGCGGGGGATATATGCCGGTCATATCGATGTTCTATGGTATCATCATCCTGATGTTCAACTTCGATAATAAGAAACACCACCTTCCGCATATTCATGCTCAATATGCTGAGCATACCGCTGTAATTTCAATAGAAAACGGCGAAGTGCTGGATGGCGCCCTCCCCGGATCAAAAATGAAACTTGTTCAGGCATGGATGGAGATACATCGGGATGAGCTGATGGCAGACTGGCAGCTTGCACTGGAAGGGAATAAGCCTTTCAAAATCGAGCCGCTTAAGTGAGGTGAAGCTATGATTAAAGTCATTTCAGTGGAGCCTGTCGAACAATTTAAACTGAACATCGTACTGTCCAATGGTAAAAAGGGCTTGTTCGATGTCTCTCCCTATCTTGAGCTGGGGGCCTTTCACGAGTTGAACGACCAGACGTATTTTCGCCGCGTCAAGATCTCTTTCGGCGGGATTGCATGGCCGAATGAACAGGACCTGAGCGCCGATACCATTGAACATGAATTGCAGGAATCAACGGAAACGAACGCGGGGAAAATAAACGCGGCATGAGCGTGCTATGCTGTTCGGCTGAGCGAGATTAGTGTGCTTTGCGCAACACGCGCACGTGTAGATGTGTTGTTTGGATAAGCCGTTGGGTATCACGGAGTTCACCCAACCTACTACTGTGCGAACACAGATGCAAATAGACGTTTTCGAATAAACTGAATAGGTTGGATAATTGAGAGCCCTTTTATCAACAGGTCCAGGAAATGTCTGAGATTATAGCTTCAACTCAGGTTGAGTGCAGTCGTAGGTCTGGAAAACGACATCTTGTGGCTATAGAACTGGGTCGTCCATATCAAACACAATCTGGAGACTGGGCTTGTCCTCTCGCTATGCGAGGTTTGTACGATAGTCTGCGTGACGTCAGAGGAGAGGATTCCTTTCAAGCAGTTTGTTTGGCGTTGACTCTCGCACGACGGTTACTTGAAGGTGTTGTCAATGAGGGCGACCGGATTGTGGTTGTAGGTACAAACCAAAATCATCCAATTGAAGCCGTTTTCTCAGCAATAGGAAAAACTAGTGGTCTGTGATAATCCAGCTTCGTTTTCGTAACGTGCAGTCTCTCATTAGTTGGGCTGTACGTCCGTAGGTCGGGTACGACGCAAAGTTTGAAGCAACTTTTCGGAAACATGTTGGTGTCACTACGTTCAGGCTAACCAACCATTATTAAATTACTAACTCTATGCCAATCGAAACCATACTCATAATCGACGACGAAGAGTCCATCCGGAAATCCCTCAAGGACATCTTGATGGACGAGGGATACGAGGTCGCGACCGCGGCATCGGGCCGCGAGGCACTGGACCTGTTGTCCGAGGCGCAGCCTGCCCTGGCGCTCCTGGACATCGCCATGCCGGACATGGACGGCATCGAGACGCTCAAACGGATCAAGGAAACGCGGCCCGAGATGCAGGTCATCATGATCACCGGCCACGGCACCATCGACACGGCGGTCCAGACCACGAAGATGGGAGCCTATGATTTCCTGCAAAAGCCGCTGTCCCTCGAACGGGTGACGCTTGCGGTGAAGAACGGCCTTGAAGAGCACCGGCTCAGGCAGGAGAACGAAGCGCTCAAAAGGAACATCGAGCGGCGCTATGAGATCGTGGGGGAGAGCGCGGCCATCGTGGCGCTCAAACGCCAGATCTCCCTGGCCGGTCCGACGAACGGCTGGGTCCTGATCCATGGAGAGAGCGGGTCAGGCAAGGAGCTGGTTGCCCGGGCGATCCACCGCCAGAGCAGGCGCGCGTCAGGTCCTTTCGTCGAGGTGAACTGCGCGGCCATACCCCAGGAACTGATCGAGAGCGAATTGTTCGGCCATGAAAAGGGCGCATTCACCGGCGCCACGGGAATGAAGCGGGGCAAGTTCGAACTCGCGAACAGCGGCACGATCTTCCTGGACGAGATCGCGGACATGAGCCTTGCGACCCAGGCCAAGGTGCTGCGCGTTCTGGAGGGCCAGGAATTCCAGCGCGTGGGCGGGACCCGGAACCTGAAGACCGATGTGCGGGTCATTGCGGCCTCGAACAAGGACCTGAACGAGGAGATCGGAAGGGGCGCTTTCCGCGAGGACCTCTTTTACCGTCTGAACGTCGTCCCCCTTGAGGTCCCGCCGCTCCGGGAGCGGAAGGACGACATCCCGGTGCTGGCCGAACACTTTCTGCGCGAGTTCGCCGCCGAATACGGCCAGCGTCCCAAGTCGCTGTCGCCCGAGGCCATTGACCTGTTCCTCCGCCACCCCTGGAAGGGCAATGTGCGCGAGCTCAGGAACCTTACCGAACGCCTGGTGATCATGGTGCCCGGTCCGGTCATAGATGCGTCCGATGTGCCGCCGCCCGTGGCCAGGCAGCAGACCGGCCGGCCGCAAACGGGCGGATGTGCGGACCAGGCCATGTATACGGGATACGCAACGCTCAAAGAGGCCCGCGCCGCGTTCGAAAAGGAATATATCACCCGGAAGCTCAAAGAGAACAACGGCAACGTGAGCAAGACCGCTGACGAGATCGATGTGGAGCGCAGCAACCTGCATCGGAAGATCAAGGCATTGAACATAGAAACGGATTAGAACACCAAAACAAGGATTAAGGATTGAAGGATCAGCCAGGTGTTTGTGTGGTTGTAATCCTATGATCCTTACTCCTCCTAATCCTTCACTTGCAGTCCTATGATAGAGACCATCAACCTCACCAAGCAGTTCGGCAGCCTCACGGCGGTCAAAGAACTTCATATCGCTGTCAAAGATGGCGAGGTCTTCGGCCTTCTGGGGCCGAACGGCGCGGGCAAGACCACGACGATCCGGATGCTCACCACGCTTTCCCGTCCTGCTTCAGGCACTGCCAGGATAGCCGGTTTTGACATCATCAACGACCCCCTTGCTGTCAAGAGCATTATCGGCGTTGTTCCCCAGATGCTGAACCTCGATATCGACCTCACGGCAGCGGAGAACCTGGAGTACCACGGAAGGCTGCACCGCATGGAGGCGGCAGATCGCCGCGGCCGTGCCGAGGAACTGCTCCGGTTCACGGGCCTCTGGGAAAAGCGGGACACCCATGTGGAGCATCTGTCCGGCGGCATGCGGCGCAGGCTCCTGATCGCCCGCGGGCTGATGCACCGGCCCAAGGTGGTCTTCCTGGACGAGCCGACCGTGGGGCTCGATCCCCAGGCGCGGCGCATGATCTGGGGCATGCTCCTTGATCTGAAGCGGAGCGGCATCACCATCCTGCTCACGACCCATTACATCGAGGAGGCCGACGCGCTGTGCGACCGCGTGGCGATCCTGCGGCAGGGAACGGTCATCGCGCTGGACAGGCCGTCGGCGCTCAAGTCGAACGTCGGCGCGTTCGCGCTTGAGTGCCTGGGCAGGCAGGACATTGCCCGGAAGTTCTTTCGCTCGCGCGAAGAGGCGATCGAGGCCGGCAAAGATGTTTGCACCGACATCGTTGTCCGCGACGTGACCCTGGAGGACGTGTTCATCAAATTGACCGGGGAACGGATTGAAACATGAACTTCTACCCCATCTTCTGGAAAGACCTGCTCTTGATCCGCAAGAAGCCCTGGAAGTTCCTCGCATCCAGCATGGTGATGCCGGTGCTCTACCTGGTCACTTTCGGCTGGGGGCTCGGCAGGGGGATGGCCATGGCCAACGGCGGGACCTATCTCGACTTTGTGCTGCCGGGCCTGCTCGTCATGTCGGCGATGAACAACAGCTTCGGCCCGGTGTCCACGTCGGTGAACGTGAGCAAGCTTTACACCAAGACTATCGAGGAGGTGCTGGTCTCGCCGGTGAGCCACTGGGACATTGCCCTGGGCCGCGCGCTCATGGGGCTTGTGCGCGGCATGTTCTCCGCGCTGCTCCTGCTCGTGGTGGGACTGCTGTCCGGAGCGCGCCTGCATCTGTCGCCCGGTCTGGTGCTCGTGCTCGGCCTCACGTCGTTCTGCTTTGCCTCCGCTGCCGTCGCAGCCGCCATGGTCGCCAAGTCCCACGAGGACATGTCGAACTTCAACAGCTTTGTGATCATCCCCATGTCCTTTCTCGCGGGTACGTTCTTCACCCCTGACAAACTGCCCGAGCCCTTCCACAGCGCGGTGCTGATCTATCCGCTGACCCACGCCAGCATGCTCTTGCGCGCGTTCGCTGCGGGAGAAGTCCCGTCGATCCCGTCCCTGCTGATTCTCACGGCCTATGCAGCGCTGTTCTTCTATCTCGCCGGCAGAATGGTGAAGCGGGCCGTGTAGCCGCGGTGATCGAGGGAAAGCAGTATAGCATCGATCTTACCGCCTCCGGAATCGAAGAGATCGATCGACGCTCCACCTGATCCCCATTTGCCCGTCCAACCCCCTCATCGGGAGACAACTAGTCCAAAATTAACCTCTGCAGCCAGCGCAGACCGTTTCTTTCCCCTCCAACGCCTTGTTTTGGATTGACTTTTCAGGCCCTGAGGGCTAATATTTCAGACTGTATATCCGCCGTAACTATTTAAAAAAAGCAGGGTTTTCCAAGCACATGCCCAAGGTCCAGTTCATCTTTGCCATACATAACCATCAGCCTGTGGGCAACTTCGACTTCGTCGCCGAGGAGGCGTACCAGAAGTCCTACCTCCCCTTTGTCAATGTTCTTCAGCGTCACAAGGGCATCAAGATCACGCTCCACTACACCGGTATTCTCTACCGGTTCTTCGAGGAAAAGCATCCTGAGTACCTGGACATGCTGCGGCAGCTGGTGAAGGAAGGACGGGCGGAGATCCTTTCCGGCGGGTTCTATGAGCCTATCCTGGCCGTGCTTCCTGACGAGGACAAGGTCGGCCAGGTGCGGGCCCTGTCGGATTATGTGCGCAAGCAGATCGGGTACGACTGCCAGGGCATGTGGCTTGCCGAGCGGGTATGGGAGCCCCATTTGCCCCGGTTCATCGCTGCGGCGGGCATAGACCACGTGGTGGTGGACGACTACCATTTCAAGGCGGCCGGGCTTCGGGACCAGGAGCTGGACGGCTACTTCCTCACCGAGGAACAGGGCGCCCTGGTCCGCATCTTCCCGGGCAGCGAGCGGCTTCGCTATCTCATCCCGTTCCATGCTCCCGAGGACACCATCGCCCATCTCGCGACGCTCAAGTCACCGGAGCGGAACCGTCTCATCGTGATGGCCGATGACGGCGAGAAGTTCGGGGTCTGGCCCGAGACCTATCGCACGGTCTATGAGGAAGGGTGGCTCGACCGGTTCTTCACGCTCCTGGAGCAGAACAGCGACTGGCTCGAGACAACAACCTTCTCCGGGTTCATCGCGAAGGAAGGGCCGCGGGGCAGGGTATATCTGCCCACGGCCTCGTACATGGAAATGGGCGAGTGGACGCTGCCGACGGCCACGATGCGGGAATACGACGACGCCCTCGCGGTGATCAAGACCCTGCCCGAGGCCGACCGCATCAAGCCCTTCATGAAGGGCGGGACCTGGAGGAACTTCCAGGTCAAGTATCCCGAGAGCAACCACATGCACAAGCGGATGCTCATGGTGAGCGAGAAGGTCCACCGGGTGCTTGATGCGCCGGGCGCCCTGGCGCGCTTCGACCGCGAAACAGCCAGCATGCTCGACCACCTGTACCAGGGCCAGTGCAATGACGCATACTGGCACGGCGTCTTCGGCGGACTGTATCTTCCCCATTTGCGGACCGCGGTGTACGAACATCTGATCCGGGCGGAATATCTCGCGGACAAGGCGCGGAAGACCCTGGGGCCGGTGCTGCGGGCCAAGGCGCAGCAGCAGCGGAAGCGCGAGTCCGACGGGTGGCTCGACATCGAACAAGGCGACTTCGACCGCGACGGCAGCGACGAGGTGATGCTCAATTCCGAACTTCTGAACGTACTGGTGGATCCCGCCGAAGGCGGCCGGATCACGGAGCTCGACTGGAAACCCCTGTCCTTCAACCTCATGAACACCCTGACCCGCAGGCCCGAAGGCTACCATGACAAGATCGCGCTTGCCGGAAAGGGAACCACCGGGGTCAAGACCATCCATGACCGGGTCGTGGTGAAGGAAGAGGGGCTCCAGCACCATCTCCATTACGACTGGTACACCCGGGCTTCGCTCATCGACCATTTCCTGGAGACCGGCGTGGACCTGCAGAGCTTCATGCGGTCGGAGTACTATGAGGCCGGGGACTTCGTGCTGGGCTCCTACGAAGCAACGACACGGAAACAGCGGAGCGTGGCCCTGGTCGTGCTGGAACGCGAGGGGAGCGCCGCGGGTATTTCCATCAAGCTCCGGAAGACGCTGTTCCTGCGCGCGGGAGCTGCCGAGGTCATTATCCGGTACGAGATCGCGAACCAGGACCGGTCGGAGCTGAACACCACCTTCGGCTGCGAGTTCAATTTTTCGCTGCTGGCCGGCAACGCCCACGACCGGTACTACGAGATCCCGGGGCACATGCTCGAGAAGCGAAACCTGGCGTCCATCGGCGAAACGAACAATGTAAGCAGTCTGAGCCTGGTGGACGAATGGTTGAAGCTGACGGTTGGGCTCTCCTTCTCCCGGCCCGCGGTGCTGTGGCGGGCGCCGGTGGAAACGGTCTCCCAGTCCGAGGCGGGATTCGAGCGGGTGTACCAGAGCTCCCTGGTGATGCCGTTGTGGAAGATCTCGCTCCGGCCCGGCGGGATCTGGGACGCCGAGATCCGGGTGAGTTTGACGTAAAGGCTGGACAACACCGGAAAGCTCATGTCGCACGAAGAAACAAAGACACGAAGAAAGTCGTTCCGGAAAAGGTGACAGCATTTCTCCGTGGCTTCGTGAATTCGTGCGAGAACAGGTCTGACTATGTCAATCTTTTGTGAAGGAATGAAAAATCCATGAAGAAGTTCGCGGCAGTTCTTATCGGTTTTCTGCTCCTGATGCCTCTCGCGGTGCGCGCGGAAAAAGCGCTCGGCCCCGAGGAGGTCACCTCGGTCGACGAGATCGCCGTGTCGATCGCTTCCTACTTCCCGAAGGTGCAGGGAGAAGTGAGTGCCCTGCAGGGCGACCGGCTCACGCTGTCCGTGGGCAGGAAAGAAGGATTGCTGCCCGGCATGGTGTTGTCGCTCTGGCGCGAGGGCAGGGAATTCCAGCACCCGGTCACCAAGGCGGTGCTTGGCCACGTGGAGGATGAGATTGGGTCCGTGGAGGTCCTGACCGTGGCAGAGGGCTCATCCACCGCGGTGATGAAGAACAAACTGAAGGACCCGAAGCAGGGCGATCGGGCGCGCATTTCGCCGCGCAAGCTCGCGCTCGGGGTGCTTCCGGTCGTGGCCGACCGGCCGGAGATCATCCAGGGGCTTTCGGACCGGCTGCAGGAACTGGGAAGGTTCTCGGTCCTTGAGACCCAGAAGACGGTATCCTTTCTGAAAGGCAAAAAACAGCGTGACACGTCGCTTGTGCGCGAGATGATCGACGCCTACAAGCTTGATGCGGTCACTGCAGTGGGTCTCTATCCCGTGGGAGAGAAGCTCCTGGTCACCGCGCGGGTGTTTTACGCCAATGAATCGGATCCGGTGGACACGATAGTCGTTCTGCTGTCGCTTGCTTCAAAACGCGAAGCGCTGGGCGACGTACGTCCCTTCTTCGCTCCGGTGCAGGCGGCGCAGGAAAAGCTTCCCGACCTTCCGGTGGCTGCGCGGTATTTCGGCGCCGGCGATCTTGATGGGGACGGTGCCCTGGAGTATGTTTTTTCCGACGAGATGAGGCTCCATATCTACCGGCCGGAACCGTCGGGATGGAAGGAAGCATGGACGGAACAGGTCCCGATGGGTGAAAAGGAAGGCCGGCAGTTCCACCTGGATGTCGCGGATATCGATGGCAACGGGAAACCGGAGATCTACGTCACCCGCATGCTGAACAGCAGGGTCTCGACCGTTATTCTCGAGCACCAGGGCAAGGGATTCCAGCGTGTCGCGGAGATGAACGGGTTCCTCCGGGTCCTGCGTCAGCCCGGCAGGGGCATGGTCCTCATCGGCCAGGACTATGACCCGGCGACCTTCTATGCCGGGCCGGTGCGTGAATATGCCTGGTCCGGTGGCAAGATTGCGGCGGGGCAGACGATCGCGCTCCCGAAGGATGTGAACCTCTATGGATTCACCTTTGCTGATTTCGGCGAAGCCCGTCCGTTGCTCGTCCTGTTCGATCGCGACAACCGGTTATCGGTCTACTCCGGGGACACGGTGCTCTGGAGGAGCGAAGAGCGGTATGTTGCGGTTGACGCTGTGGTGATCAAGCCCCTCTCCGGTCTTGACTCCGCTGTCGGCCGCACGGCAAGCGATCTGGACCGTGCCATGGGCAGTGCCGCGGCCCAGCGCGAGAAGGACAGGGAGATACGCATCCCGGGCGACATCCAGGCACTGGACCTGGACGGGAACGGGAAGGATGAACTGGTGCTCCCCCGGAACACACCGGTCCCGCTGCTCGGCGGATACAAGGGCGGCGAAGTGCACAGTCTCGCGTGGACCGGAAGCAGGCTGGAGCCCCGGTGGACGGTGAAGGACCTGGCAGGCCCGGTCCTGGCAGCGCAGATACTGCCGCCGGTCAGGGGCGCCGCGACGGTCGCAGCCCTGGTCCAGATCCCCGGCGGTCTGTTCAGCAAGGACGCCTACCGGGTGGAGCTGTACGAAGGGAAGTAGATCCCGGACGATCGACCGGGTGTGGAGCGGGGGCCAGGAGAGACCCGGCCGCTCTTGAGAGGATCGCAGCACTATGAAGAAAAAAGAATCTACCGTGGAGGATCTGCGGGGGATGATCGACATGCAGAAGCTGCCGCGCCACATCGCCATCATCATGGATGGGAACGGCAGATGGGCGCAGCGCCGGGGCATGCCGCGGGTGTTCGGGCATAAGCGCGGTGCCGAGCGCGTCAAGAACGTGGTGGAGCAGTGCCGCGCCCTGGGCATCCAGATCCTGACGCTGTACGCCTTTTCCGACGAGAACTGGGGCCGTCCCCGTGAGGAAGTGAGCTTCCTCATGGACATGCTCGGCAGCTATCTCCGCTCAGAGATAGATTCCATGAAGAAGAACGGGATCCGGTTCCGCACCATCGGCAGGATCGAACGGCTGCCCGCAAGCGCTTCCACCTGGATCGAGAAGGCCAGGTCCGAGACCGAGCAGAACTCGGGCATGGTCCTGAACCTGGCGCTGTCCTACGGCGGACGGGGAGAGATCCTGCAGGCCATCCGGAGGCTGCAGAGCGCGGGAGGGATACCGGAGGAACTTCGCGAGGAGCATCTGTCCCGCCATCTGGACACCGCGGGCCTGCCGGACCCCGACCTGATGATCCGCACGAGCGGCGAGCAGCGCATCAGCAATTTCCTGCTTTGGCAGGCCGCCTATGCCGAACTTTACTTCACCGAGGTGCTGTGGCCGGATTTCGACGAAAAGGAACTGCTGTTGTCCATCGTCGATTACCAGAAGCGACACCGGCGTTTCGGCCTGACCGGGGAACAGCTTCCGCAGGGCGTCGGTCGCGACGACGCTCCGACAGCCGCAGAATCCCATCGTTAACGGAGACCTTGCATGAGCGGAACCCGCGTTGCCACCAGCGTCGTGCTGATCCCCCTGCTGTTCATCATTGTGTGGGTCCTGCCGCCGATCTATTTCGCGGGGCTCGCGGTCGTTGCCGCGGTCGTCGGGCTGCAGGAGTTCTACGGCATGGTCAAGGCGCGCGGTCTCAAGCCGCTCGAAACGATCGGTTTCCTGCTCGGCGCGGTCCTTATCCTGGAGTTTTCCCGTACCGGCATGCAGCGCCTCGGGTATGACCTTGTCCTGACGTTTAGCGTGCTCGCGGTCCTGTGCGCGCGGCTCTTCTCCCGGCGGCCCGTGGAAGGGGCGCTCGAGGAGATCGCCGTGACCCTGCTGGGCGTTCTCTATGTTGCGCTGCTCTTCGGGTTCCAGGTTGCCATCCACCGGGGCTCCCAGGGCAAGTACTGGCTCATGTTCATGTACCTGGTGATCTGGGCGTCCGATACCGGCGCGTATTATGTGGGCAGCGCGTTCGGAAAGCACCGGCTCTACGAAAAGATCAGCCCCAAGAAGAGCGTCGAGGGACTTGCAGGCGGCGTTGCGGCATCGGTGCTTGTCGCGGTCCTGTGCAAGCTCTGGCTCGTCAAAGGCCTGGGCTGGGGACCGGCGATCGCGCTTGGCGCGGTTCTCGCGCTGGTCGGGACCGTGGGCGACCTTGCGGAGTCCCTGCTCAAGCGGAGCGCCGGCGTAAAGGACTCGGGAGCGCTCATCCCCGGACATGGCGGTATCCTGGACCGCATGGACAGCATGCTGTTCGCCGCGCCGGTGCTCTATTATTATCTCAAGATGAGGTGAAACAGTGTGGAGTGCGGAGTGCGAAGTGCGGAGTAAAAAGACGTGAAGCGGATATCCATCCTCGGTTCCACCGGGTCCATCGGAACGTCGACGCTCGCGGTCGCGGAGCAGTTCCCTGACCGGTTCAAGGTCGTTGCCATTGCCGGCGGGAACAACAGCGAACTGCTCGAAGCGCAGATCAGGAAATTCCGGCCTTCCCTGGCGGCGATCGTGAGCGAACGGTCCGCTGCTGATCTCCGTGAACGGTGCAAAGACCTGCCGGTGCGCATCCTCTCGGGCGTCGAGGGCATGATCGCGGTCGCGGCAGCCGACGAGGCGGACATCACGGTCTCGGCCATCGTGGGGACCGCGGGGCTTGTGCCGACCATGGCCGCGGTCCAGGCGGGCAAGGATATCGCGCTGGCGAACAAGGAAGTGCTGGTCACGGCGGGCGAACTGGTCATGGAAGAATGCCGGACCCGCAACGTCCGCCTGTTCCCCGTGGACAGCGAGCACAGCGCCATATTCCAGAGCCTCCAGGCCGGTGAGCGGAAGGACGTGAAACGCCTGGTCCTCACGGCCTCGGGAGGCCCGTTCCGGAACCACTCTGCCGCGGACCTGGCAAAGGTGACGCTTCAGCAGGCCCTGAAGCACCCGAACTGGAACATGGGCAAGAAGATCACGATCGATTCCGCCACGCTCATGAACAAGGGGCTCGAGGTCATTGAGGCGCACTGGCTCTTTGGCGTGCGGCCCGAACAGATCAGCGTGCTGGTCCACGCACAGAGCATCATCCATTCGCTCGTGGAGTTCCAGGACGGCTCCGTGATCGCCCAGCTCGGCATGCCTGACATGAAGGGGCCCATTGCCTATGCGCTTTCGTGGCCCCACCGGCTTCCCGACGTTTCACCGGGCCTCGATCTGGCGTCGATAGCGACGCTCACCTTCAAGGAGCCGGACCTCGAACTCTTCCCGTGCCTGGGATACGCATACGACGCCATCCGCACCGGCGGAAGCATGCCCGCGGTCCTGTCGGCGGCGAACGAGGTGGCGGTCAAGTATTTTCTGGAAGAGAAGATCGGGTACCATGACATCGCGAGGACGATCAAAGCGACCATGGACGCCCACCGCCCCGTGCAGTTCAAGACCGTGGAGGACGCGCTGAAAGCGGACCTCTGGGCACGGGGAGAAGCGGAGAAAATCATAGCAAGCAAGGATTAAAGGAGTAAAGGATTAATAGGATTAAGGTGATGTACCGGTAATCCTCGTAATCCTCTAATCCTGTAATCCTGGTTTTCTGGAGGTTTCATGACTTTAGTCTATTTTCTTATTGTGATCGGCATTCTCGTGTTCGTGCATGAGCTGGGACACTTCATCACCGCCAAGCGCGCAGGCGTGCGGGTGGAGAAGTTCTCGCTCGGCATGGGGCCGAAGCTTTTCGGATACAAGAAGGGCGACACGGAGTATGTGCTGTCCGCGCTGCCGCTGGGCGGGTACGTGAAGATGGCTGGCGAGAATCCCGATGAAGAACCGACCGGCGCGCCTGACGAGTTCCACTCCAAGACCGTATGGCAGCGCGCCAAGATCGCCGCGGCGGGGTCGCTCACGAACATCGTGCTCGCGTTCGTCCTGATGCCGCTGGTTTATATGGTCGGCACCTATGCCGAGGGACCTGCCAAGGTCGGATTCGTGGAAAAGGGTTCACCTGCCGCCAAGGCGGGATTCCTGGCCGGCGACGTGATCACCGAGATCAACAACCGGACCATTTCCGACTGGACCAAGGCGTTATCCCTCATAGCCGTGAATCCCGACACCGATGTGACCGTAACACTTGAGCGGGGGAGCGAGAAGAAGGTGCTGACGCTCAGACCGGAAGCGGCAACAGAGCTCAGGATCGGCACCGCGGGTCTCATGCCGGACATGCCGGCCGAGATCGGCAGGCTGCGGTCAGGTTTGCCCGCTGAAAAGTCCGGCTTGAAGGTGAATGACAAGATCCTGGCTGTCGACAATGTCACGATCTACCACTGGAACCAGTTCTCCCTTGCGGTAAAGGAGAGCGGGGGCAAGGCGCTGAACCTCAGGATCGAGCGTGCGGGGAAACGGCAGGATATGACCATTATCCCGGTCATGGATAGCGGAAGATACGTGATCGGTGTGGAGCCCTATATCCGCTATGTGTTCAAGAAGTTTGGCTTCTTCGAATCCATCCGGCTCGGATTCACCAAGACGCTCGAGACCGCGGACCTGACGTTCATCACCCTCAAGAAGCTCCTGTCCTTTGGACTTTCGATCAAGACCCTGGGCGGTCCGGTGATGATAGCCCAGATGTCCGGAGCTGCCGCAGCGGCCGGTCTTTCGGCCTTTATCGCCCTCATGGCGACCATCAGCCTGTCGCTCGGCATGCTGAACCTGCTTCCGATCCCGGTGCTGGACGGCGGCATGCTGCTGTTCCTGGCCATCGAGGCCGTGCGCAAGAAGCCCATGAGCCAACGGGTCATGGAAGTGAGCCAGGGGATCGGCGCCGCGCTCCTGATCACGCTGATCGCGGTGGTATCGTACAATGATGTGATGCGGTTGTTCTTCAATAAATAGAGGCAGATGAATCCCATTCCCCGAAAAAAAACCCGTCAGATCAGCGTAGGCCCGGTGAAGATCGGCTGGGGCGCGCCGGTGGTCGTGCAGTCCATGTGCAACACCGACACGCGCGATGCCGCTGCCACGATCGGTCAGATCAACCGGCTGCAGGCGGTCGGGTGCGAGCTTGTGCGGCTTGCGGTCCCTGATGAGGATGCTGCACGGACGCTCGGAAGGATCAAGCAGGGTACGACCATGCCGCTGATCGCGGACATTCACTTCAGCCATACGCTGGCTTTGGAAGCGATCAAGCAGGGCGTGGACGGGCTCAGGATCAATCCCGGGAACATCGGCGGCAAGGACAAAGTGAGCGAGGTCGTTGCAGCATGCAGGGACCGGAACATCCCGATCCGGATCGGCGTGAACGCGGGCTCGCTGGAAAAACATCTGCTCGAAAAATACGGCCATCCCACGCCCGAGGCAATTGTTGAGAGCGCCTTCGGCCATATCCGCATCCTTGAAGAGCTTGATTATCAGAACATCAAGGTCTCGCTCAAGGCATCGGACGTGCTGACCACGGTTGAATCCTACCGGTTGTTCTCGAAACGATCCGATTATTCGGTGCATATCGGCATTTCCGAGGCAGGCACACTTCACTCGGGAACGATCAAGTCCAGTGTCGGTCTGGGCATTCTCCTGTCCGAAGGCATCGGCGACACCATGCGGGTATCGCTTACGGCCGATCCGGTCGAGGAGGTCCGCGTTGCTTACGAGATCCTGAAGTCACTCAGGATCCGGCAGCGGGGCGTGAACATCATCTCCTGCCCCACCTGCGGCAGGACGGAGATCGATATTATCGGCCTGGCCGAGACCGTGGAAAAGCGGCTCAGCCATATCACCGAACCGCTCACCGTGGCGGTAATGGGCTGCGTGGTGAACGGGCCGGGCGAAGCGCGCGAGGCCGACATCGGCATCGCCGGCGGCAAGGGAACCGGTCTCCTGTTCAAGCATGGGGAGATCGTGAAGAAGTTCGATGAGAAGGAACTGGCGGATGTGCTGGTGAGGGAAGTGGAAAAGATCGTGAGGGAGAAAGAATCGTCTCGTTGTGATTGACAGGAATCGGGGCAACTCGGATAATAACTGCCATGGGAATCGACGAACTTATAAAAGATAAACGAACTGAAATCCTCCGCATCGCCGAGAAGCACGGTGCCTACAATGTCCGTATTTTCGGGTCAGTAGCCCGCGGCGAAGCAGGCCCTGCCAGCGACATTGACATCCTGGTCGAGGTGGGGCAAAAGCATTCGTCCTTTTTCCCCGGCGGTCTTGTCGCTGATCTCGAAGAGCTCCTCGGCCGGCGTGTGGATGTGGTCACCGTGAAGGGATTGAACAAGTTTCTCCGCGATCGGGTGCTGAGGGAGGCTGTGGCGCTTTGAAGGACGATCGTATCTACCTTTAAACTCAAACACCCTGAAATCGATTGGAGAAACATCTCGGGATTTCGCAACGTAGTAGTTCACGACTATCTCGGCATAGACGTTGAGCAAGTCTGGGATATTGTCGAACGTGATTTGCCGAAGCTGAATGCCGCGGTTAACGCAATGATCAGCGAATTAGGCGATCCTGCCACGAAGTAAAGCCATTCATTGATAATGAAATAAGCTGGAAGTGGAGGTTGTATGCGGTATTCCCGGATGTTCATTCCTACCTTGAAAGAGGCCCCGTCGGACGCCGAGGCAGTGTCGCACAAGCTTATGGTGCGCGCGGGCTTTGTGCGCCAGATAGCGGCAGGGCTCTATATCTATCTGCCCCTCGGCATCCGGGTCATGGAAAAGATCAACCGCATCATCCGCGAGGAGATGAACGCCATCGGCGGTCAGGAAGTGACCATGCCGGTCTTGAATCCTGCGGAGGTCTGGCAGCAGACCGGCCGCTGGGACGCTATTGGCGATGAGATGTTCCGGTTAAAGGACCGGGGCGGCCGTGACATGTGCCTTGCCATGACCCATGAGGAGACCATGACCTGGCTGGCTGCGCATGATATTCGCTCGTATCGTGAACTGCCGCAGATCTGGTATCAGCTCCAGACGAAATTGCGCGACGAAGCACGGCCCAAGAGCGGAGTCCTTCGCACGCGGGAGTTCACTATGAAGGACTCCTACAGCTTTGACAAGGACAACGAGGGGCTCGACAGGTCCTACGAGCTCCATCTCGAAGCGTACAAGAAGATCTATTCACGCTGCGGCATAAAGTTCCACGTGGTCCAGAGCGACACGGGTATGATGGGCGGGTCCATGGCCCATGAGTATATGGCGCCGAGCCCTGCGGGTGAGGACGACGTTGCTTTGTGCGATGCCTGCGGGTATTCGGCGAACACGGAATTGGCGCTCTCGAACCCGAAGAAACCGGCGTTTCCGGACTGGCAGTTCGAGGAGGTCGCAACGCCGGAGAAGCGGACCATTGACGAGGTGACCCGGTTCCTGAAGGTCACACCGGACCTCCTGATCAAGTCCATTCTCGTAATGAGCGAGCAGGGGCCGGTGCTGGCGCTGGTGCGAGGCGACCAGACCCTGCACGAGAAGAAGCTTTCGAAGCTGATCGGGCCGCATCGTCCTGCTCAGAAGGACGAGGTCAAGGCGGCTCTTGGCGTGCCTGCTGGATTCATCGGTCCCATGGGCCACACGGTCAGAAAGATCGCCGATCCCTGTTTGAAGGACGGCAGCTACCTTGCCGGCGCGAACAAGGAAGGTTTCCATGTAAAGGGCGTGACCGCTGAGAAGCATTTCAACGACGCCGAGTTCAGCGACATCCACACAGCACAGGCAGGAGACGCCTGCGTTCATTGCGGACAACCGCTCAGGATCGAGCGGGTGATCGAGATCGGGAATATCTTTAAGCTCGGAACCAAATATTCCGCGCCGCTCAAGGCGAACTATCTTGACGAACAGGGCAACGAGAAGCCGATCGTCATGGGAAGCTACGGTATCGGCCCGGCGCGCATCGCAGCAGCAGCGATCGAGCAGGGGAATGACGAGAACGGCATGATCTGGCCGCTCGCCATAGCGCCGTTCCACCTCCTCGTGGTGCCGGTGAACGTAAAGCACCAGGAGTCCATGGACATTGCCGAAGAATATCACACAGCGCTCGAGGAAAAAGGATTCGAGGTGCTGCTCGACGACCGCGATGAGCGCGCCGGAGTCAAGTTCAAGGACGCGGACCTGCTTGGCATACCGTGGCGCATCATTATCGGCGAAAAGAACTTGAAGGACGGGCTGGTGGAGATCAAGGCGCGCCGGACCGGAGCGGTGGAAAAGGTGAAGGTCGGGGACGCGGTGGATCTGATCATGAAGAAGCTGGTGATGGAAAACGCGTAAGGACGTGACACGTGATGCGTATGACGTGGAGCGTAAGGGGTACGGGGAAATGCAGGAGCAGGACCTAGCGAAGATCAGAGCAATCATAGAAGAGCGGAACGTCCGTTATGCTCCCAAGGGAGGCAGCGTTACCCTTGCGGGTATCGAGGGCGGGACCGTGAAGATCGCGCCTGCGGGATTCTGCTGGCGGTGACATGTGACCCGTATAGCCCTGGTCGAGGGCTTGCAGGAAAAGTTGAAAAAGGAGTTTCCCTGGGTTGAACAGGTCATTGTGATCAACCTGGATAAGACAAAAAAAGCTTGAATTTCAAGGACAAAGTTCCTATAATTAAATTCGTCATCGGAGGGAGCGCAACCCATGGACGAGTCTATCAAGATCTCGCTTACGCCCCAGCAGAGCGCGGAGATCAAGAAACAGATCGGATTCGAACTTACCGAGATATACCTCACCAAACGTTCACTGAACAAGCTTCGTGTCTTCCGGCTGCGCCTGAGCGAGGAACAGCAGGAGCAGATCACCGAGGCTTGGGGTCAAAAGGTGAAAGAATTGACCGTGACCCGCTCAGTCGCCACCCGGATAATGTAATTGAGAGAATGATCGCGCCGCGCAAGGGGCGCGCAGGTTTATTGTTGGTCCAGACCGAATGCGAAGGGAGGTGATTCCTGTGAAAAAGGCATTTTCGCTCCTGCTTTCATTGGTTATTGTTGCTACATTTGTCATGATCGGCTGTGAGAAGAAGCCCGAACCCCCGAAGCCGGCCCCGGCTCCGGCGGTAACGCCTCCTCCACCGCCCCCGGCTCCGGCACCTGCTCCGGCTCCCGCGCCGAAGCCTGCCCCGGCCCCCGCAAAACCGGCAAAGAAGTAGCGGTCCGCGGGATGTACAGTATGGCGATCAGCTCAAGGCCCCCATATGGGGGCCTTTTCTTTCGATGGTGTCGGTGGGAGTCCGACTTGGAAGCAGTGGAAACCGGGATGCCGGAGGGTGTGATGCTCCGGGACCACGGTGTCCCTTGCTGGCAGTCTCTACGCGAACGTGCGGGAATCCCTATGAACAAACTGACAACGGACATTCTGTGCGATATCCTGCTCAAAGCCAAGGAGATCACGGCCGAACAGGCGCGGGAGATCAAGCTCAAACAGGACCATCAGCGCATGAAGATCCTGCGCTCCCGGGGCGAATCGGTCCACCGCGGCAGGGTGCATCTCGAGGAGGAGGTGTCGGCCATCGAGGTCGCGGCATCCTTTGAATTTCCGTCAGCGGCTGCAGCAGGAAGGGTGCTGAACGAGGACACGGTGACCGAGATCGTGGCTCGCCACGCGGGCCTGCCCTTTCGCAAGATCGACCCCCTGAAGCTCAATCCGGAGATAATCACCCAGATCCTGTCCCGGGCGTTCGCCCGAAAGAACACCGCCGTTCCCATCGAGCGGACCGACGACCAGCTCGTTGTTGCCGTCGCCGATCCCTACAACCTCGAAGTGGTCGAGAACATCGGGCGCATGGGCTACAAGGTGGCGCGTGTCATGTCGCCCAAATCGGACCTGGTCAAGATCATCACCGAGTTCTACGGATTCCGTTCGTCGGTGAGCGCCGCCGCCAAGGAGATCTCCGGCGAGGTGGACCTGGGAAACCTCGAGCAGTTCGTCAAGATGAAGGCCGTGTCCGAGATCGAGGCCACGGACAAGCATATCGTGAACGCCGTGGAGTTCCTGTTCCGGTACGCTTTTGACCAGCGGGCAAGCGACATCCACATCGAGCCAAAACGGGAGACCTCGGAAGTGCGCCTCCGGATCGACGGAATGCTCCATTCGATCCACAAAGTGCCCCGCCAGATCCACCCGGCGCTCGTTTCCCGCGTCAAAATGCTGTCGCGCATGGATATCGCCGAGAAGCGCAGGCCCCAGGACGGACGCATCAAGACCGAGTACAAGGGCAGGGAGGTCGAGCTTCGCGTGTCGACCATGCCGGTCGCGTTCGGCGAGAAGGTCGTGGTCAGGATCTTCGATCCCGATGTGCTGCTCCAGGACCTGGAAGAGCTGGGATTCGCGCCCCGGGAATATGAGCTTTTCCGTTCGTTCATTGCCCGGCCCCACGGCATCGTGCTGGTGACCGGGCCGACGGGAAGCGGCAAGACCACGACGCTCTACTCGGCGCTCAAGACCATTGCCGTGCCGGAAGTGAACGTGGTCACCATCGAGGACCCGATCGAAATGGTCCATGACCGGTTCAACCAGGTGGCGGTCCAGCCCCAGATCGGGGTGACCTTCGGCAGCACGCTCAGGACGATCCTCCGCCAGGACCCGGACATCATCATGGTGGGCGAGATCCGGGACCTGGAAACCGCAGAGAACGCGGTGCAGGCAGCCCTGACCGGCCACCTGGTGTTCTCCACGCTGCATACGAACGACGCGGCGAGCGCTGTGACACGGCTCCTGGACCTCGGTCTCCCCGCCTATCTGATAGCATCGACCGTGATCGGGATCATGGCCCAGCGGCTGGTCCGCAAGGTGTGCAAACATTGCGAGCGGACCTATGAGCTGCTGCCCGAGGAGGCTGAAGCGGTCGGGCTCACGTCGGACTCGCGCAAGCCGGTGACGGTGAAATACGGCGAAGGATGCGCGCAGTGCCGGGGAACGGGCTACCTGGGCAGAAGCGGCATCTACGAAGTCATGGAAGTGAACGAGAAAGTACGCCCGCTCATCACCGAGAAGGTGGATGCAGACCGCATTAAAAAGACCGCTGTCGGCGACGGCATGGTTACCCTGCGCGCGGCGGCGGTGCACAAGATGATTGAGGGTGAGACCACCTTTGACGAGGTCATCCGGGTAACAGGGGAGAAGATTTGAGAAGCGTGAGGCGTAAGTGGTAAGGGGTAAGGGGTAAACAGGATCGACCCCCCGCAGCTCGGCAGGATCGACCGTATAATTTATGATTGAATCTTTGATCTCAGCCCTTTCCGGCCAATGGCCGATGCTCGCCGGGGCGTTCGCGAGCGTTCTGCTCGCGGCGTTCTTCGCTGCGTCGGAAACGGCCATGCTTTTCGCGAACAAGGCGCGCCTGCACCAGCTGGCCGAACAGGGAAATACGCGGGCGGACGCCGCACTGAAGCTTTCCCACGAACGGAACAATCTGCACAGCACTCTCCTGCTGATCGAGAATTTCTTCCTCGTCCTCTCCGTTGTGCTGGCAACCGCGGTGCTGCTCCGCATCTTTGCCGGGAAACTGTCAGCGGTCGCCCTGACAGCGGTCACCATGAGCCTCATTATCGTCCTGTTCGCGAAACTGGCGCCCAAGGGACTTGCGTCGCGCGACCCCGACCGGCTCGCGCTGGCTGTTGCCTATCCCATGCTCCTGCTGGTGAAGCTGGTCGCGCCGGTCTCGGGAGTTGTCGCGGCGACCGCGGAATTCTTTGCCGGGCCCGCTTCCGCGAGGCCGCTGTCCTGCACCGCCGTAGTGACGGAAGAGGACATCAAGGCAATGATCAATCTCGGCGAGGAAGAGGGCGCCCTCAAAGAGGAGGAGAAGGAACTGCTGCACAAGGTCTTCGAGTTCGGTGATACGCTGGCGGTGGAAGCCATGCGGCCGAGGACCGAGATCGTCAGCGTGCCCACGGCGGCGACGGTCCATCAGGTACTGTCGCTGGTGTCCCAGTACGGCTACTCCCGGTACCCGGTGATCGATAAGTCCGTCGACTCCGTGGTCGGCATCCTCTATATCAAGGACATCCTGGTCGCCATGGCCGAGGACGATGTCAAGCGCGAGGACCCGATCCAGCCGTTCATACGCCAGGCTTACTTCATTCCCGGGAACAAGCGGGTGAGCGAACTGCTGACCGAAATGCAGCGGGACAAGTTCCAGATCGCGATCGTCATCGACGAGTTCGGGGGGACCGCGGGACTGGTGACCCTGGAGGACCTGATCGAGGAGATCGTGGGGAGCATCCATGACGAGCTGGATGCCGTGGACAGGGACGTGCAGATCGTTGACGAGAAGAACCTGGTGGTGGCGGGCCAGTCAGCGATCGACGAGGTGAACGAGCTTCTGGGCTCGCAACTGCAGTCCAAGGATTTCAACACCATCGGAGGCCTGTTGTTCGGGCTCTTCGGCAGAATGCCGCGGGTAGGCGAGCAGCTCCGGTACAAGGACCTTAAATTCGAGGTCCTGGAGCTGGACGGAAGGAAGATCGATAAGATCAAGATAACGAAACTGTAATCGAGAGTGACGAGTGACAAGAGACGAGATACGAGAAGAAGGCAAGGCTTCTCGCTTGTCACTTGTCTCTTGTCGCTGAATTTACGGAGGTAGACTGTGCGGAAGAAAGTGACTATTGCAGGAGCAGGGAATGTGGGCGCCACGCTGGCGCAGCGGATCACCGAACGGGACCTGGTGGATGTGGTGATGATCGACGTGACCGAGGGCGTGCCGCAGGGCAAGGCGCTTGATCTGCTGGAAGCGGGCCCGGTGCTGGGGTACGACACCTGCGTCACCGGGACCAATAACTATGACGACACGGCGAATTCCGACATGATCGTGATCACCGCAGGCCTGGCGCGGAAGCCCGGCATGAGCCGTGACGACCTGCTTGCCGCGAACGCGGGCATCGTGAAGGAGGTGGCCGCAGAGACCGCGAAGCGGTCGCCGAACGCGGTCATGATCGTGGTGACCAATCCCATGGATGTGATGGCCTTTGTGGCCATGCAGGCCAGCGGATTCCCCAAGGAGCGGGTGATCGGTATGGGCGGGGTGCTCGATTCCGCCCGCTTCCGGACCTTCATTGCCACGGAGCTTGCCGTATCCGTCGAGAACGTGCATGCTTTTGTAATGGGCGGCCACGGGGATACCATGGTGCCGCTGCCGCGCTATTCCTCGGTGGCGGGGATCCCGCTTCCGGAACTGCTTCCGGCGGACCGGATCAACGCGCTTGTCGAGCGGACCCGGAACGGCGGCGCCGAGATCGTGGCACTGCTCAAAACCGGCAGCGCCTACTACGCGCCCTCTGTCGCGACCCTGGAAATGATGGAGTCGATCCTCCAGGACAAGAAAAAGATCCTTCCCTGCTCCGTGCGGCTCGACGGCGAATACGGCGTGAACGGCGTTTTTGCCGGCGTGCCGGTGAAGCTGGGCGCGAAGGGCATCGAACAGATCATCGAGGTCAAGCTGAACGCTGATGAGAAAGCTGCGTTCATGAAGTCCGTGGAGGCGGTGCGGTCAGGATGCGCGAAATTCACGTAGAAGAGATCCGCGACAATGTCGCGCGCATGTGCGTCGAGGCGTCCTGCGACCTCTCCGAGGATGTGGAGACCGCTTTTGACCGGGCGCTCGAAGCGGAGACCGCGCCGACAGGCAGGGAGATCATCGGCCTCCTGAAGGAGAACGCGCGGATCGCCCGGGAGGACCGCATCCCGATCTGCCAGGACACGGGTATTGCCGTGTTCTTTGTCGAGATCGGACAGGACCTGAGGATCAAGAACGGTTTCATCACCGACGCGATCAACGAAGGGGTCCGGAAGGGCTATAGGGAAGGATATCTCCGCAAGTCCGTTGTCGAACCCCTGACGCGCAAGAACACCGGGGACAATACGCCGGCGGTCGTCTACACGGAACTGGTGCCCGGGGACAGGCTCAGGATATCCTTCATGCCCAAGGGCGCGGGAAGCGAGAATATGAGCGCCATCCGCATGCTGCGGCCGACCGACGGCGTGGAGGGCATAAAGGAATTCGTGGTCGAATGCGTCAGGAACGCAGGGGCCAATCCCTGTCCTCCTATTGTTGTCGGCGTCGGCATCGGCGGGACCTTTGAGAAAGCGGCGCTTCTGGCGAAAAAATCGCTTCTCCGATCCATCGGGAGCCCGAATTTGAAACTTGAGCTGGCTTCCCTGGAAGAGGAACTGCTGAAGGCGGTGAACCGGACCGGCATCGGACCCGAGGGCCTTGGCGGCAGGGTAACAGCAATGGCGGTTCACGTGGAGACCTTCCCCTGTCATATCGCGAGCCTGCCGGTGGCGGTGAACATCAACTGCCACGCGGCGAGACATAAAACAATAATTCTTTAAGAGCCGTGAGGCGTGAGGCGTGAGGGGTAAGGCGTAAGACGTGAGACGTGAAATGTGAAGAACCAGTGACCCTGTGTTCATTTGCTGTTAAGGAACGTGATCTGATATGTCTTCTCCAATAAAAATAGCATCCCCCTTGACCGACGAGGCCGTGTCCAAGCTCCGGGCCGGTGACCGCGTGCTGATCACCGGGACCATCTATACGGGCAGGGACATGGCTCACAAGTACATGGTCGAGGGACATCAGAAAGGCGAGAAAGTGCCTTTTGATCTCAAGGGACAAGTCCTTTACTACACCGGTCCGACGCCGGCGCCTCCGGGCAAGCCGATCGGTGCGGCCGGCCCTACCACGAGCTACCGCATGGACAAATACGCGCCCTACCTTCTCGATCTGGGGCTCAAGTGCATGATCGGCAAAGGTCCTCGCGGCGCAGCGGTGCGGGAGTCGATCAAAAAGAACAAGGCCCTGTATCTTGCCGCCATCGGCGGGGCAGGCGCGCTCATATCAAAGTCCATCAAAAAGGCCGAAGTGATCGCTTATCCCGAGCTTGGGACCGAGGCGGTGATGCGGCTCGAGGTCGAAGACTTCCCCGCTATTGTCGTGAACGATATTGTCGGCGGGGACCTGTATGAGCTGGGCGTGGCGGAGTACCGGGAAGAGAAATAACTGCTATTTGTCGACGCTGAGGACACTGAGAAAGCTTATGAAAATTCGCTTTTTTCATAACTTCGTCTGTGTCCTCAGTGTCAAAGAATATTTACTGTCAAGGAGAAGTCATGTCGATCAAATCAAAGATCAGAACCGTACCGAACTACCCGAAAAAAGGCATCATGTTCCGCGATATCACCACGCTCATCAAGGACCCCGTCGGATTCCGTCTGGTGATCGATACGATCACGCAGCGCTATATCCATGACGATTATAACTTCAACGTCATCGTTGGCATCGAGTCCCGGGGCTTCATCATCGGCGGAGCCCTGTCCTACACGCTCGGAAAGGGTTTTGTGCCGATCCGGAAGAAGGGCAAGCTTCCGGCTGAGGTCGTTTCCCAGGAATACGAACTTGAGTACGGCACGGACAAGATCGAGGTGCACAAGGACGCGCTCAAGCAGGGGGACCGCGTGCTGTTGATCGACGATCTGCTCGCTACCGGCGGCACTGCCATGGCGGCAGCCGCGCTTATCGAGAAGCTGGGCGCCAAGGTCGTGGAGATGGCATTTATCGTGGATCTGCCTGATGTGGGAGGGCGGAAGAAGCTTGAAGCAAAGGGATACAAGGTCTACGCTCTTACGGAGTTCGAAGGTGATTGATACGGTTTGATCGGATTAATTATCCTGATGGAAAAGGCGAAGCATGAAACGCATGCTTCGCCTTTTTTGTTTGAAAATTCAATTGGTTGGATAGGCCGGGTGTAATGGGAGGCAAAGAATTGTTGACAATTGTCAATTATTCTAACATCTACTTGACAGATAATCTAACTCATGGTATGGTGGCTCCATGGTAGGAGGGCTGCTATGAGTGTTTCCAATAAAATAGGCCGGCGGATCAAAGAGTTGAGGGAAAAGGCCGATATGAGCCAGGATGCGTTGGCGATCGCGATGAAACTGCCGCGACCCGCGATTGTTCTCATCGAGAAAGGATCGAGAAAGGTGTCCGCCGATGAACTTGTCGGTTTTTCCAAGTTGTTCCATGTGGCAGTGGATGAGCTGTTGAATCCCGGGAAAGAACCGGATGTTCGGCTGCCCGAGGAGAGGGCAGAAATAGCTGCTAAACCGGGTCTGCGGATCAGTGTGCCGCAGAAAAACCTCGTGAAGTTCAAGGAAGTGCTGCTATACATCCTGAACAAGGTCGGCGCCAAGGAGAATATCGGCGAGACGGTCATCTATAAGCTGCTTTATTTTATCGATTTCGACTATTACGAGAAATACGAAGAACAGCTGATCGGCGCCACGTATATCAAGAACAAGTTCGGACCAACGCCGGTCGAGTTCGTCAAGATCGTCGAGAAGATGATCAAGAACGGGGAGATCGAAAAGGTCAAAAGCGAGTACTTCAAGCTGCAGCAGACCAAGTATCTGCCCCGTAGAAAAGCGGACCGCGCGAAACTCACGGCTGGAGAGGTCGAAGTGATCGATGACGTGCTGAACCGGCTCTCGGACATGAATGCCAACCAGATCAGCGCATATTCGCACAGCGACGTGCCCTGGATGTCAACAAAGGATGGCGAGACCATTGATTATGAATCGGTCTTCTATCGCACACCGCCCTATTCCGTGCGGGCTTACGCGGAAGAGAACGGATGAGCGGTCCGTTCTACAGAGAATTCTCCGGCACACTGTTTAAAAAGATCACCCATGTGCCGGAGTTCGAAAAGGACCTGAAGAAGTTGCTGAAACGCTTCTCTTCTCTGGAAGAGGACCTGCAGACCTTCATCAAGGTTGCAATGAGCCTGTTCCATAAGCAGAAGATCGACAGCAACGCCATCTTTCACGTATCCGATCTCGGGATTAAATCTCCGAAAATATATAAAGCTAAGAAGTTCGCCTGTAAGGCGCTGAAAGGCAAGGGCGCACAATCGGGGATCAGGGTCATTTATGCGTATCATGAGGAAGAGGATTGGGTGGAGTTTGTGGAAATCTACTGTAAAGAGGATAGGGAAAGATGATGAGAATAACTTCCTCAGAATAATTTCATCAGAATAATTTCATCCGATTGAATGTTTTGCATATAAATGATATACTCTTTCATTCGTTAGGAGTCGTTATGAATTTCCCTCCACCTACAGCTGAAGATATCAAGGTGCTGTTTCCTCAGTTCCAGGAAGTCCGCTTCCTTAAAACTGGCGGTTTTAAAGCAGTTTACAAGGCTGTTGTAAAGGACAGACCAGAAGCCTTCAAGCTTGTTTACGTTCCGGAAGTGAATGGAGTCGATCCGGAAGTTGCTAAGGAAATCCGAAAAGAATCGCTCGGAAGAATTACGCGAGAAATAAAAATACTTAATAACTGCAAGTCCCCAGAAATAGTGAAACTCGGTTCTATGCAACCATCTCCCGTCTCAATTGGGGGGCGTGAATATATCGCGTACTCTGAGGAGTATCTTGATGGGAATGCGCTGAGGGAGTTAATTAATCAATCAACAAAACCGACAGAAGATGATATTCGAGCCCTATTTCTGAGTCTGCTTAAAGCTATTCGTGAACTTTGGTCTTTCAATGTTATCCATCGAGACATAAAACCTGATAACGTTATGAAGCTAAATCAAAAAGATAGACGATTTGTGGTTCTTGATCTGGGGATTGCATTTTCCCCTGCCGATACTCCACTTACCTTCGATGCATCGCATCGTTTGCCACCGGGAACGTTTCGCTATATTGCACCCGAAATGCTCCAGCCGGGATTCCGCGATTCAATAGATTTCAGAAGCGACATTTATACCGCAGCAATGACTGTTTATGAATATGCTGCTTGGCAACACCCGCTTGCTAAGGATAAAGATGATCTTATCGCAACACTATCGCGAATCGTTCGCGAGTCTCCTAAGTCACTAAAAGAACATAGGCCAGATCTTTCTCAGTTGGTTATAGGAACGGTAGATCAAATGCTAAAAAAGATACCAGCATTAAGGCCTTCAAACATAAATATGCTAATCGATAAATTAGAGAGAAACATATGAAACTATATGCGCAACACGGATATGGGGAAGGTGAAAAAATAAGCCAAGGACTGCAAAAAGGATTAATTTCTGGTGTTGTCTATGGCGCAAAGGATATAAACCCAGACCGGCTTAGGGAACGACTAGGTGGGATTGCCACTAGTATGCCAACTGCCGGTAGAGTATTAGATCCCCAATATTATGTTAGTTTAATCGGGTCTGACCCAAATATTAGGCTCGGCAAACTGGAGGAATATCCCTATTTTACTGTCAGACGCCGGAGTCAATTAGAATCAAACGACTTGATAAAAGAAGAAATACGCAAAGTAATAGAATTTCAAGCAGGTTTGCCAGTTTCAGCTATCATTGCTCCTAATATATTGATCTCTCGGTCTTTTGATTCCGTTGAGGCAGTTATTGCGAAGAATTTTATTCGACAAGCGAAGGGGATATATGAGGAGTACTCGGATAAAAGGCCACTGTATGTAACACTAGCAATATCAAGAGAAGCCTTAATCGATTTTACCGAATTAGAGGCTTTTCTGAACGATGTTACACTCCTAGATAAACAGCCGGACGGATTTTACCTCCTAGTCGGAGCACGCAGCGTTGAAGCGAGGACGGACCTTTATAATGCAGATGTTATTGCCGCTTGGATGTTGCTTAATCATTCTCTAAAAATAAACGGGTATGAAATTATTAATGGTTATTCCGACCTCATATCGCCTTTTCTCGGCGCTGTAGGCGGTGATATCGGCTGTACTGGCTGGTGGTCGAATCTAAGGACATTTTCAATGGATCGTTTTGCTCCTGAATCCACGGGGGGGCGACAGCCTGTACAGCGATACCTATGCACTAAATTACTCAATCGCATTACTTTTTATGAATTAGACGCTTTGCGTCGGATCTTCCCAGAGGTGGTAAACGGGCTATCTGTGGACACCGAGTATCTAGGTGAACCGGAGCGCTCTATTGAGGTTCTCCAGTCATGGGAAGCCTTAAACAGTTTATTATCTACCCTTACCGCTAGTAGTGATCCATCCAGAAATGTTGGAAAATGCACAGATGCCATCAATTATGCAAACGACTTATACATATCAATCAGGGCTCGCTATCGGTTAGACCCAAAGTCTGATGATAGCCATCTGGAAGCGCTTCAAGAAGGGATGAGTCTTTTTAAGAAGCGGGCAGAGTTGTAAGTTGAAGACCCAGAAGGGATAACGCTTTTGTATATGCAGTCTCGCTTATGGGTTTATCCTTCTTTGGGCTATAAATTTTGTTAATGATGCCACTTTCAGCATCAAAGGCCCAAAGACCCACATTGAAAGTCCGAAAATCCGATAACGCTTGTTTCGCCTTATCTGCTTCATCCGGAGGCAGGACCACATATACGGAATCCGCGAAGTATTTGTACCGATACGATTGAGCCAGAGCTTTTCGCCAATCCCTGATTTTCATCTCAAATGCTTGAAGAGTCTTTTTCCTGGGGCTAATGCATACAGACACGATATCCGCTATTCCGAGGCCGGGAACATGAAGTTCGCGAGCCATGTCGAAAGCATGGCATCGGGCTGTTGATTTCCCCTGTTCTTCACGTTGGTAGGTACGTCCGAAGGCCAAAACAAAATCAGCTTCTTGCCGCTTTCTTGATGTATTTATCGGCAAGTTTCTCCTCGGATGTTTATTGAAAGGGATTAAATATCTCATGTTTCTATAATAGCACACGGTTGAAATCATCGCCAATGAATTTCGATAAAGATAAAACCTAGTCAAAGTTGGAGGCGGGCATGCTTGCAGAGAGCATCACTCAATGCACCGAGCAGGAAATGCAGGGATCATAAGACCGGACCAGCATCTGGGCCAATAGCTCGATGTCCCGGTCCTTCTTTCCTTCCTTGGCGTACTTCTCCGCTAATGCAGCCAGGTCATGCTGGATGTTCGCATGGTTCTGGCTCGTGGGGATCACGCAGTCGCTCTTGACGATCCTGCCGTCCTTGTCGAACTCGTAGCAATGATAGAGGATCCCCCTCGGCACTTCCACGGCGCCCACACCGGTCCCTGCCTTTGGCTCCACCGTTTGTCTTGGCTCTTTCCATTCCATATCAAGCATACTGTTGATCATATCGATCGATTCCAGAACCACATGTACGCATTCCACAAGCTGGGCAATGTTGTTCATGTAGGGGTTGTGATTCACCGGCTGAAGGCCGAAGGACCGGGCGATATCCTGTGCTGCCGGATGGAGGGCCGCGAAGTTGTTGTTGATCCGCGCCAGGGCTCCCACGGCAAAGGATTGACGTGAGAGCTTGCTCCATTTGGATGTGGACTGGTCAACCAGGTACTCGTTCGTCATCAGCCTGTATTCGCTCTCCTTTTTTACCACGCCGTCGGTCGAGACCAGGTCCCCGCCGATGAAGGGATACGAACCGGCGGCCTTCAGGGAAACGAACTCGGTCTCGCGCTTAAAATCAGGGATCGTGAACACGCGGAAAAGCTCCGCGGTCTTGACCAGGTCATCGACCACATCCTGGAGCCGGTACTTGTAGCGCACCAGATCGTTCTTCTCGGGCAGCATGGTGAATCCGCCGATAACGGTACGCGTGGGATGCATGCGCCTGCCGCCGATGCCGTCGCAAAGATCGTTTGCCAGGAGTTTTACCTTTGCCGCCCGTTTGACCACATCGGGATGGGAATCGATCAGCGGGAACACGCTGCCGACGTTCAGGAAGTCCGGCGCTGCGAGGAAATAGAGGTGGAGTACATGGCTCTGGAGCGTCTCCATGTGCTTGAGCAGGAGGCGGAGCTTCTGCGTCTGTTCAGAAGGCACGAATCCGAAGGCATTCTCCACTGCGCGGATGCTGGCCAGGGTATGGCCGATGGAACAGATGCCGCAGATCCTGGCGCAGATCCAGGGCGCGTTCTCCCACTTCTTGCCCACGAGCATTGCTTCGAAGAACCGGGGAGTCTCGACCACTTCCCACCGGGCCTGCTCGACCTTGCCGTCCTTGATCGAGATCTTGATGTTGCCGTGGCCTTCGACCCGGGTGAGGTGTTTGATATCGATCGTTTGGTTGAGCTTCATGAATTCCTCATTTTATAGTCACTTTTAAAAGCAGTTTTCTCACGAAGCCACGAAGTCACGAAGAACGGCTTATAATCAGATACTTGTCAGTGTCATTCTTCGTGTCTTCGTGCCTTCGTGTGAGACAACGTTGCCGTTCGGAAGTTATGCTTTTGTTTTGATCGCTTTTCTCATTTCGCCAGCATGCTGACTGAACCCTCCGAAGCACTCCAGGCGGTCGAGCATGGTCTCCTCGGAGAAGCCGTTCTTCTTCATGATCTCCTTCATCTGTTCGATGTTCGCGTCCACCGCCGGTCCGCGGCAGCCCCAGCAGCCGAACCGGTTATTGGGACACCAGGAATCGCAGCCGCCGCGGGTGATCGGGCCCAGGCAGGGTTCGCCGAGGTCGTAGAGGCAGGTGTTCTCATTTGCCTTGCACTCCATGCAGACCGGATACTTGGGCTGCACAATGGCCTTGCCGAGGACCACGTTCGTAACGATTTTCTCGACCTCTTCCTTCTTTACCGGACAGCCGAATATCTGGAGGTCCACTTTCACATGGGCATCGAGCGGCTGGGCAATATCGTTCGTCTCGATCGCATGAGAGCCGTAAACCTCCTTTTTGACCCAGGTCGGATCGTTGAAACGGTTCTTGAGCTGGTTCACGCCGCCAAAACAGGCGCAGGAACCAAAAGCAACAAGCACCTTGGCCCGCTCGCGGATCGTCTTGATCCGGTCGACCTCGTCGGAACGGGTTACACTTCCTTCAATGAACGCGATATCGTAATCTTCGTTCTTCTCGGTCATGGCCTCGCGGAAGGCGCGCACATCCACGAGCGACAGGAAGTCCAGAAGCGATGCCTCGTTGTTCACGATCTGGAGCTGGCATCCTTCGCAGGAGGACAGCTCGAAAAAGGCCACTTTCGGCTTTGAAACTGGAATCCCCAGGTAGGTCCGCTGTACTGTCTGGTTCGCGCTCAAGTTGATCACCTCAAAGGCAAAACAATATTAGCCACGGAAGATGCGGATAAAAACAAATCTAAAATAAATTATGACACTGAAGACACTGACAAAGCTATGAAACATCTTTTGATCGTTCTTAGTATTTTTTAGTGTCCTCAGTGTCTAATTCCTCCGCCTCTTCAGGCCGTTATCCGCATCTTCCGTGGCAAAAGAAATTTCAAATTGCCTCTTTCAGGTTCATAACGGTCCAGTAATCGAACACCGGCCCCTTGAGGCAGGTGTAGGTGGAGCCGACGTTGCAGCGACAGCATTTGCCCATGCCGCAGTGCATGCGCCGCTCCAGGGAAACGAACATCTTCTGCATGGGCACGCCGCGTTCGGCCAGCATGGTGCAGACAGACTTGAACATCACCGGCGGGCCGCAGACAATGGCGTAGGTCTGCTCGATGAAGGTATCGGGCCTGCTCTTGATGATATCCTCCAGGATCTTCGGAATGTACCCCACCGGGCCGTCCCAGCCGTTGTCGGTTTTTTCGAGGATAACGTGAAGGTTGATATCGTCCTTTTTCCACATTTCATACTGGAACTTGAAAAGCATCCGGGACTGGTCGCGCGTGCCGTACACGATGTCCACGTGCTCGAACATGCTGCGGTGCTCCTGCACATGGGCGATGGGAGACCGGAGCGGGGCAAGGCCCAGACCGCCGGCGATCAGCAGGATGTTGCCGCCGTGCATCCGTTCCATGGGGAAGCTGGTGCCGAAAGGGCCGCGAATGCCGACCCGCGCGCCCCGGGCAGCGCGGGACAGGACGCCGGTGAGATTTCCTGCGGTCCTGATGCAGAGCTCCATGTCCTCGTGGTTGCTTGGCGATGAAGAGATCGAAAAAGGCGCTTCGCCGATGCCCGGCAGTTCGAGCATGATGAACTGGCCGGGCCGGAAGGAGAAGTGCCTGCGGTCCTCGGCGTCAATGATGCGGATGCGGTAGAGGTTCTCTAATTCCGTAAGCTTGTACACACTGGTGATCTCAGCCTTGTAGGTGTACTCGAAACTGCCGAGGTCGGAGATGCGGTGGTACTTATGATGGCGGGGCACGACATCGTGAAATGCCAGACGGTGGTCCATGTTTACTGCTCCTCTCCCCGGACGCTGGCGATCACCTCGGGTACGGTGATCCCTGCGAGACAGGCTTCGCCGCAGCGGCCGCAGCCCACGCACAGCGACTCCTCATAGGCCTCAACGAATCCGCGGTGCTTGTGGTAGTAGCGGTACTTGAGACGGCTGCTCCTCTCGGGCCGGAAGTTGTGGCCGCCGGCGACCTCGGCAAAGTCCACGACATTGCAGGAATAGAGCGTCTTGGTCTTGACCGCCTTCTGGAGCGACGGGTCAACGGATTCCTCGACCCCGTAGCAGTAGCAGGTGGGGCAGACATTGGCGCAGGTTCCGCAACCCAGGCATTTGTCGCCCCACTGCTTCCAGACCGGGGACTGGAACTCCATGTCCAGAATCTTGGTCAGGTCCGTGGTGTCCACACGCGCGGTGAACTTCCGGTTCTTCTCCGCGATGGTCTTCATGTACTGCACGTGGTCGTCCTCGGAAAGGTCAGCGGTCCGGAGGTCCTTCACCATCTCAAAAGCCTCGGCGGACTGGATCTCGATGAAGTACTTGTCGCCGATGTCAGTGATATTCAGATCAAAACCGTGATGGACCGTGTCGGCGCCCATGGACCTGCAAAAGCAAAAAGGCTGGGGCTCGCATCCCGTGCCGATGATGAACATGTTCATCCGCTTTGCCGCGTAGTAAGGCATGGGATAGACCGGCCCCATCAGCACCTTGTCGAGTTTATTGAGCGCGTTGATGTCACAGGCATGGAGCCCGAAGAACACCAGCGGCTTGTCGATGTTATAATCGATGGTCTTGGTCCAGTCGTCGTCCTTCATCCGGAATGTGGCAAGTTCCTCGCGGAAGGGAAGGAAGTAGCGCTTTGCCGGAAGCTTGGTGGTGGTGTAGTCAAGCCGGAGGATCTTGAAATCCTTTACTTCCTCAAAAGCATAGAGCGGCCTGCCGTTGCGGTCTTTGCCTGTTTCAACCGGTCCCACGACAGTGTTCTTCTCAGCGAGCATATCAAAAAGCGATCTGAGCTCAGGCTTGTCAATAACGCGGAACAGCATGGCGACCTCGTTCAATGGATGCTGATGTGATGGCGGTGCGTGTTACAAAGTAATTATAGCAGGAGATATTACGTGGGAGTGCAATTTACTGTTCTTTGGCAGGTCAGAAAGGGCGTGGGGGCCTACAAGGATTGCGCAAGTCGGTGAAGCGTCGGAAAAGAGTCAGCGACCGCCGCAGTTTCTTCCTTCAAAAGCCTGATTGCTTCGGGAATGTGTTTCCTGAAATATGCTTTGCCTTTCACCATGGTCAGGAATCCATAGGCGCCGAGCGCCTGCATGTGCCTCTGGAGACGGCAGGGGATCAGGCTTCGGCGGAAGATCTGCTCGTCGAATCCAAGAGCAGCCTTCTTCATCTCTTCTATATAGTAAACAAGCAGCCGGTCGCGCAGGAGGTCATGCAGCCGGTAATAAGGGTCCCAGAGGATCGATGCGATGTCGTAGGCAGGCGGGGCCATGCGCGCTCCCTGGAAATCGATCACCTGAACGGTGTGATCGCTGATCATGATGTTCTGGGACTGGAAGTCACGGTGGATGATGGTCCTGGGACAGTCATCAACGGTCCTGGCAAGCCTGTGGAACTCCTCTTCCAGCTCCGGCCTGTTCTTGAGATCGATCCCTAGATATCCCTGAACAAACCGGTCGAGAAAATAGTTCGTTTCCCACCGCAGATACTCGTAATCAAAGATCCGCGCCTGGAGCAGGGGGCAGGAACCGACACCCTCCGTTGCACGGGAGTGGAGCTTGACCGCAACATCCAGTACGCTTTTGTAAATGTTCCTGATCTGATCAGCTGTGCGCGGGAGCTTGAGATAAGCGTACAACGACCGGTCTCCCAGGTCCTCGAACAGTGCCCGTTTTGCAGTGTGGTGAGACGCGAGCAGCTTCGGCACCGGCACGGCATGGGATTCGAAGAACCGCGTATAGACCAGGTGCCGCTCGAAGTCCGGATCATCGGGCCGGCATTCCATCAGGACTGCGGAACGCTCCCCCTGCCTGATGCGATAGTAGCGGCGGTCCGAGCCGCCGAGACCGATCAAGAAAGCAGGGACAGGAAGTGCGGAGTGCGGAGTGCGGAATGCGAAATGGGAGTCGGAAGCGAAATGCGGGGCAAAAAGAGGGTCCGACAGGTGCACGGTTATTGTTTCAGCAGCGGTTTTCGCTGGCTGCATTTCCGATTCGTGAAGATCGATCGCATAGTCCGGTCCGATGATCCGGTTCCGGTGTTCGCCGGTCACGATGGCGCCGGGCATGATAATGCAGTTCCTGAGCTTCGCGCCTGCTCCCACGGTGCTGTAGTTCTCCGCCGCGAGGTAGCCGTCGGCCTCGATGTCTCCGCAGGACGCGGAAGGGGAAATATAGATCGTCTCGCCGTCCTTTGCAAGCGCATCAAGCACTGCCCTGCTGTAGGTCGCGGGATTGCCCACGTCGTTCCAGTATGCTCCGGTGACGTCATAGGCCCGGACCTTGTGGCCGGCCCTTGACGCGGCGATCCAGGCAACGGTTGCGTGGGAAACGCCGTCGGGCAGGAACTTCAGAATTTCAGGCGAATACACGGCGATGCCGGTATAGGCAACCTTGTCGGCAACCTTCGTGGGGTCGGGTCTAGATGCGCCGGGATTCTCGACATCGATTATCTGGTCCTGTTTGTCGATGACCACATTGCTCAGTTCCGGCAGCCTGTGGCAGACCAGCGTTGCCATATTGCCTGAAGATAAATGTGTCTCGATCAGCTTGGCAAAATCGATATCCAGCAGGATGTCCGAGTTGTGGACAATGAAGTGGTTGCCCAGGAGAAAGCTTTCAGCGTTCTTGAGCGCTCCGCCGGTGCCGAGGATCGGGTCCTCAGGAAAGAAGGTGAAGCGATCCCGCCAGGGAGACATGGCAGCCCAGTTCATGAGCATCCGGGGCTTCCAGTGCAAATTCATGCCGATCTTGTTGTCGCAGACCTCGGTCAGTTTCTCGGCAATGCCCTGGATGATAGGCTTGCCCAGGACAGGAAGGAGCGGTTTGGGGATATGGTTCGTGGCCGGCCGGAGCCGTTCGCCGAGCCCGGCAGCGGGGAGGAAGATGTTGATGGGGAATTTATTCATGTGCTAGTATCAATAAGCCTTAAAAGTCAACTGCATTCTCGCGCGGAGGCGCAGAGGCGCAGGGGACGTCAAAGGCAATTTCTTGGGTTAGAAACTAAAAAATCAATCTTCAAGTCCATTTACGCAGCGAGTTATCCCGTTCTTCATTAGTTCTTCGCCGAAGTTCAGAAGGTATCCGAGTTTAAGGCCGGTCAAACGGATATGTGTTTGAACCTGCTTTTTGTGCGCTGCGGATGCGTGTTCAACTGATTTCAGCTCGACGATAACTTTACTTTCAACAATAACGTCAGCCCGGAATCCCTCATCGAACTGTATCCCTCGAAACTGTATCGGAATGGGTATCTGGCGGTCAACAGTCAAGCCCTGTTCTCGCAAGACATGAACCAAGGCAACCTCATAGACGCTTTCCAGCAAGCCCGGTCCCAATTCTCGATGGACTTCAATCGCCGCTTCGACAATGATCGTCCCGATCTCGTTCTCTGTCATTCAGGTTCCCTGTGTCTATTCTTGGCACCCGAAACATGTTTTTTGGTTCCAATAGAGCAAATTCGATTACGAAAAGCCAAAACAAGAAAAGCTCTCTCGCGCAGAGGCGCTGAGGCGCTGAGTATTGCTTTGAGACCAGGACCTGATTCTAAGATTGTGCCTTCCCTGCGAGCTCTGCGCCCCTGCGCGAGACCGTTTCGAGGTTCGCTTCTTCCTTCCATGACAGCGTCAAGTTGTTTGCGTTCTTGAACTAGATTGGCTTTCCCCTGCGGCTCCGCGCCTCTGCGGGAAAACCGGTTTTGTTCTATTTATACAACAGATAATGCTTCCGAATCTTCTCGAATTCCCTCGCCTCTTCTTTCCACCATGCCTCCATCTCCTTCACATCCTTCCACGCCTCGATGTCCTTTCGCAGACGGTCGGTGCCGGCGAGGATGTCAATGGGCATGTTGATCTCTTCATATTCATAGGGCGGCTGTTTCCAGGCGAACTCCCGGGGCCAGGTATTGTGGATCGCTTTCAGGATCGCCACGCCGGTCCTGAAAGGCAGGAACTTCTCCCGGTCCGTGATGTGGATCTGGGCTCCGCCGCAGAGCCTGCCGCAGTGCTTCTGGAACGTGGGCTGGAAATACATGGGGCGGAACACCACGCCAGGCAGCTTGAACTCCTTCAACAGGTTGACGAGGGTCTCGGGATGGATAAAAGGCGCGCCGAAGATCTCAAAAGGACGCGTTGTGCCGCGGCCTTCGGAAAGGTTCGTGCCTTCGAGCAGGCACATGCCCGGGTACACGATCGCGCTGTCGAGTATCGGAATGTTCGGCGACGGCAGGACCCAGGGAAGGATTGTTTCGTCGAACCACATCTTCCTTTTCCATCCCTCCATGGGCACCACCCGATAATGCATGCCGGGATAGAAAGCGTCTTCCAGGTAATGGCCGATCTCGGCAATGGTCATTCCATGGCGCACAGTGATGGGACGGAGTCCGACAAAGGAGGCAAAACCGGGCTTCAGGACCGGTCCCTCGGTAAAGCGACCGGTGATCGGATTCGGCCGGTCAAGGACCACCACGGCTTTGCCCGCCTCGTGGCAGGCCTGCATGCAGAGATCAAGGGTCCAGATAAAGGTGTAGTACTTGCTGCCGATGTCCTGCATGTCAATGGCCAGGACATCGATATGCTTCAGCATTTCCAATGTCGGCTTCCGCACTTCCCCGTAAAGGCTGTAGACCGGCAGGCCGGTGGCGGGATCGCGGAAACCCTGCCACTCGACCATGTTGTCCTGGGTCTGGCCAAGGATGCCGTGCTGGGGGCCGAAGAGCGCTGCAAGCTTGAACTTCTTCGATCTTCTGAAGACGTCAACAGCATGCTCAAGCTTGCTGTTCACGCTCGCAGGATGGGCAACGAGCCCCACACGGCTGTTTTTGAGGTCTTTGGGCCAGAGTTTCTCGACAAGGTCGAGTCCGGTAAAGGTTTTCCTAGGTGACGGCATGGACGGATTATAGTTGCTCACTCCGGGAAGTGCAACAGGAAATTCCGGGAAACCCATTCCGGGAAACCCTGCTTGACAGGCTTTGAACATGGATGATACACTGAAGCTGTTTTGATCATCATGTCGGTGTCGCGAGTTCCTGCCTAAAGGGGATACCATGAAAAAAGCGTTCTTCCTGCTCTTTCTCTGTGGCTTGATCCTTGCCCTGAACAACACTGCCCTTGCCCTGTATCAATGGGTAGATAAAGAGGGCAATCTCCATATCTCTGATTATCCTCCGGGGGAGAGTAAAGCGGCAGAGGAACAGGCTGCTCCGGAACCGGAAAAACCGCGAGCTGTTCCGCAACCATCACCAGCTGTGATACCGCCTCCACCATCGCCGGTTAAAGCATCTCCAGCGCCAGCACCCGCTGCACCAGGACCGACCCAGCAGGCGCCTGAGGCGGTAATTCCCCAGCCCGCATCGGTCCCGACGATCACCATGCAAGCTGCTCCAGTGACGCAGCCTGCGCCGATAGAGACCCAGCCGCAACCCATGCCTTTCAGCGCGCCACAACCGGGGCAAAACCCTCCGCCAGGGCTGGTAGCTGCTGTAGTCGGCGGTTTTTTAATGGTGATCATGGTCATCGGTTTAGCGGTATATATCTATTCTTCGCTCTGCCTGTATCTGATCGCCAAGAAGCGGAACCTTGACGAGGCCTGGGCAGCCTGGATCCCGCTCCTGCAGATGTGGCCTCTCATGAGCGCAGCGGGAAAACCGCTCTGGTGGATCATCCTGTTGTTCATTCCCTTTGTCAACGCCGTTATCGGCATCTATCTCTGGATGTGTATTGCCGAGAACCTGGGAAGGAACAAGTGGCTCGGCCTGCTCATGCTGATACCTGTCGTGAACTTTGTGTTCATGGGCGTGTTGGCGTTTTCCAAGTCGGAGTGATCTTGAGTCGGCGGGTGGGTTGGGTAGAACGTCCTTATGTAAAATCCGACGTCGATTTGGCAGAATACTCGTAGTAGCGCAAGGGACCGAAAATCTCGGGCTTTAATGCGTTACATCCGACTTACCGACTAACTCCAGCGTGCAATTCTAGGATTTTGTAGAGATTTATTCCCCACCTAATAACATTCGCTGTTTTCTTATAAATCCGTTGACAAGGAATCAATTCCGTGTGAAATTAGCTAGCAAACTATGACTAAATCAATACATCGTAAGAAACACAGCATAACAAAGGCGAATGTAGTAAGAGAAACAGCTCGCCAGTATTTGCCTCCAATCAAGTTGGTGGACTCTGTGATTTTTCAGGGCGACGCGCAGCACATTTTAGCTCGTTTACCGAAAGAATCTGTTCAATGCGTTGTAACATCTCCTCCCTATTGGGGACTTAGGGACTATAACATCGACGGTCAAATTGGGCTTGAAGAGACCCTTCCGCAGTTCATTAATAGGCTTGTGACGATATTCCGGGAAATCCATCGTGTTCTTAAACCTTCAGGTACTGTATGGCTTAATATCGGAGACGGATATACGAGTGGCAATCGAGGTTGGCGTGCTCCCGATAAGAAGAATCCAGCGCGGGCTATGTCTGTGAGGCCAAATACCCCCGAAGGCCTGAAGCCGAAAGATCTTATAGGAGTTCCTTGGAGATTAGCTCTTGCTTTGCAACAGGATGGCTGGTTTTTGCGTAGCGACATCGTCTGGAATAAGCCAAATGCCATGCCCGAGAGCGTCAAGGATCGTCCAACGCGCGCGCATGAGTATATCTTCATGTTTTCAAAGAATGAGAAGTACTACTACGATTATGAAGCTATAAAGGAGCCACGTGACGACGGAAAGGGGCAGCGGAACAAGCGAAGTGTATGGGACATCAATACGGAACCGTTCAAAGAAGCTCATTTCGCAACCTTCCCTTCTAAATTGATTGAGCCTTGTATTAGCGCTGGAAGTCGAGCTGGCGATTTTGTGCTTGATCCCTTCTTTGGCTCGGGCACAGTCGGTGTCGTCTGCAATCGGCTCGGTCGGAAGTATATAGGCATTGAATTGCATCCGGCGTACATTGCTCTCGCAGAAAAAAGGATGGCATCGAATAATGGGACGAATGGTGACAATAAGTCTAAGTAATCCGGACCTACAGGTTGATTTTGCTGCAGCATTAGTGCAACTGCGAGATACGTATCTTCAAGAGGCACTCTTTACTACAGTGAAGAAGATAACGTTGCGATTAGTAGACAGGGATCTGGCGGAATTCGCGACAGATTCTGATTTGGCACTACTTGCCTCGAAAGGACTTCGCGGGGAAATCATCTTTGCAACTCCTACGATTCTGCGCGCCAACCCGTATTTGCTGGGTTACTATCGGTTGCTCCTGGGCTACAGTCAAAAACAGTTCTATACGGCTAGTACAGGGTGTGGCAAATTTAAAGCAATGGAGGCGGACGGTCAGTTGTCATCGACTTGTGAAACTTCGCTTAAAGACTTGTGTAATGGGCTAAACAAGGCCTCATCCTACCTATTGAATTCGATGCTCGCTACTTCTCTAACGAGATCATTTCTAGATGATCTGACTCTCCTGACGCTCGGGCCTCAATTAAGAGGTGGGACAAACGTAAAGATTGGCGCACGTGGTATTGTGCTCGTATTTGATGCGATAAAGGCTATTGTTGAGGATAATGTCACTCGAACTTCCACAAGAGTCATTGAGATAGTTAATGCAGCCTCTCGGAAAGTATTGATTGAGTTTGCATCGGACCCAGATATTGTCATTCGGGAACAGCTCTGCTCTCGCAAAGAGGATTACAGAAATATCATCGCTATTGAGATAAAAGGCGGAACGGATTTTTCTAACATACATAACAGAATTGGTGAAGCTGAAAAAAGCCACCAAAAAGCGAAGGCACAAGGTTTTGCCGAATGCTGGACGGTTGTAAATGTCGATCGGATTGATATTCCTACTGCGATGCGAGAATCACCCTCTACTAACAGGTTCTATCGTCTGTCTCAAATAGTTAGTGGGGAAGGTGCTGAGTACAGTGATTTCGAAGGTCGAATACGATCACTAACAGGAGTGCCAAGCAAGTCGAAAAAACGAAAGAAGAAGTAATGCAATTGTTCCAATCAGTGTGCTCCTACCCCCGGTTTGGTCAACTCGTAGGTTGGGTCGAACGGTTCATATGGAGCCCAACGAATCATGATTGAGAGATGTTGGGCAAGATGAATCCTTTTACCAAACCTACCAACTCAGGGTATCGCAAGAGACCGAAGATGTCGGGTCTCGTTGCGCTCTACCCTACCTACGAATCCTGCTCATCAGAACCACCCCACCTAACCTCCCCTTATTACCAAAAGTAGGCGCCTCTAGGGGGAGGGAGGCATCTGCCCCTACCTTGACACCTGCCCGCCGCTCTCCTACAATTGAACCAGAGATACCCGTCACGTGGAGGATTCCGTGAACATCAAGGATTTCGAGGTCGCACTTGCTGATCTTCGCCGCACTGCCGATCCCGCGGAGTTTCCCTTTGCTACGACCGCGGAACTGTCCACACGCGAGGATGTGATCGGCCAGCAGCGCGCGGTGAGCTCTTTGGAGTTCGGCCTGGGGATCAAGAACCACGGCTACAATATCTACGTGTCCGGCGTGCCGGGTACGGGCAGGAACAGCATTGTCCGGTCCATTGTAAAGCGGATCTCCCTGGGACGGCCGGTGCCCGAGGACTGGTGCTTCATAAACAACTTCAAGGACGCAGACCGGCCCCACTCGATCAAGCTCGCGCCGGGCAGGGGGCGGGAGTTCCAGCATGACATGGAAAAGTTCATAGAGCTCATGCTGGCCGAGATCCCCAAGGTATTCGAATCCAAGGAGTATGAAGAGCAGAAGACCGGGGTCCAGGAACAGCTTGAGCACGCCAAGGAGGTCCTGTTCGAGGACACAGCGCACCGGGCGCAGGACCTGTCCTTCCAGCTTACGGTGACGCGGACCGGGATCGTGAAGGTCCCGCTGTTCAAAGGCAAGACCTTGCAACCCGAGGACGCGGAAAAGTTCACGCCCGAGCAGCGGCTCGAGATCGAGGACCGCGAAAAGAAGGTCGATGCCGAGATCCGCGATTTCCTGTCCAAGGCGCGCCTGCTCGACAAGGAGGCGCAGGAGAAGATCCGCGAGCTGAACCGCAAGATCGCCCACTTTGCCATGGGTCACCAGCTGGATGACCTGAAGGTGAAATATCGGGATAATCCGCGCATACCCGACTATCTGAGCGAGGTGGAGGAGGACATTCTCGGGAATCTGAAGGAGTTCCTTGGCCAGACGCCGGAACTGCCGTTCCATATCGAGGGAATGGACCGCCAGGCCCTGCTGGAACGCTACCGGGTAAACGTGCTCGTTGATAATTCCAGGACCAGGGGCGGGCCGGTCGTGGAAGAAGCGAACCCGACCTACAATAACCTCGTCGGCAGGATCGAACGGAAAGCGCGGTTCGGCGCGCTGTTCACGAACTTCACCATGATCAAGTCGGGCTCCGTGCTCCAGGCGAACGGCGGATATCTGATCATGAACGCGCTGGACGTGCTGCGGAACCCCTTTTCCTGGGACGCGCTCAAAAGGATCATCAAGAAGAGCGAAGTGAAGATCGAGGATATCGCCGAGCTCTACGGCGTTTCCACGGCCGGGATCAAACCCGAACCGATCCCGGTTTCGGTCAAGGTCATCATGCTCGGCAGTCCCTGGCTGTACTACCTGCTGTACTCCTATGATGAGGACTTCCGGAGCATCTTCAAGGTCCGGTCGGATTTTGACACACAGGTAAATGATTCGGCCGATGAAAAGCAGCGGTACGCGAATTTCATAGGAAACATGGCGGCGGAGGAGAAACTGCTGGCATTCACCCGCGAGGCGGTCGCGGGGATCGTGGACCACGCGGCCCGGCTTGCGGAGAAGAAGGGTAAGCTTTCCCTGCGCTTCAGCGATATTTCCGATATTGTGCGTGAGGCATCGTACTGGGCAGGAGAGGGCGGAGCAGCGGTTGTCGGAGCGGATCATGTGGACAAGGCGCTTGATGCCAGGATCTACCGGGGAAATCTTCTTGAAGAACGCATCCAGGAACTCCTGACCGACGGGACCATCCTGGTGGATGTGAGCGGCGCGGTAGCCGGCCAGGTGAACGGCCTGTCGGTCTACGACCTTGGGGACTTTTCCTTTGGCAAGCCGTCGCGGATAACCTGCAGTGTTCATCTGGGGAAGGCCGGCGTGGTGGACATCGAGCGGGAGGCCAAGCTCTCCGGCCGGATCTACAACAAGGGCGTGCTGATCCTGTCAGGCTATCTTGGCGGAACCTATGCACGGGACAGGCAGCTTTCCCTTTCCGCGAGCATTGCCTTTGAACAAAGCTACGGAGATATTGAAGGCGACAGCGCCTCGATCGCCGAGCTGGTCGCGCTTCTGTCGGCGGTCACCGGCGTCCCGGCGCGGCAAGACTTCGCGATCACGGGATCGATCAACCAAAAGGGAGAGGTCCAGCCCATCGGCGGAGTGAACGAGAAGATAGAAGGATTCTTCGCAGTATGCAAGGCACGGGGGCTTACCGGCGACCAGGGCGTGGTGATCCCCCGGAAGAATGTCATGCACCTCATGCTGAAAAAAGAGGTCGTCCAAGCGGTCAAAGAAGGGAAGTTCCGTATCTACGCGGTCTCGACCGCGGATGAGGCGCTCTTCCTCATGACCGGAGTCGTTGCTGGAGAGCGGAAGACCGACGGGACCTGGCCTGAGGGGACGTTGAATTATCTTGTGGACAAGCGGCTGAAGGAAATAGCGAAGAAGCTTAAGGCCGATGAAAAGGCCGAGGCCAAGGATAAGGAAAAGGAAAAAGAAAAGAAGGAAGAGAACAACGAGACACCGCCGCCCAAGCCGACCGTGCCGGGTGGACCGGGATAAAGAATCCTTGAAACTACAAAGGCGAGGCCCTGTTTTCGCGCAGAGACGCGGAGACGCAGAGAAAAGCAGATCAGGAACCTTTAATTCAGCCACGGAAGACGCGGAAGAAGCAAAGCATTTCCTCCGTTGGTTTTAAAGCCGAGATTAAGGCTTTTGATTTTTCCGCCTCTTCCGTGGCCATTTTTCTTTTGCCGTTCCCTGCGCCTCTGCGTCTCCGCGCGAGAATGGTTTTGTTTCGATGTTTCTCCAGGATCTATGCCCCTATAACCGGCCTTCCATGGTATAATGCTTCCGCTGTTGGTCATGGGGACAGCAACACTTCATGTACGAATCCATCATTTCCTCGTTCCAGATACCCGGCAGGCTCCTTTCCGCGGAGCGCTTTGGTGCCGGTCTGATCAACGACACCATCCTCTGCGAGTACTCAGCCGATGGCGAGGTGCGCAAGTATATTCTCCAGCGCATCAATGGACAGGTATTTCTCCATCCCGGGCAGGTGATGCAGAACGTTGAGCTCGTGACCGGACATATCCAGGACCGGATGCGGCAGGAGGGGATCGCTGATCCCGAGAGCCTGACGCCGGCCCTGATCTGGACCCGCTCAGGAGGATCCTGTCATGTGGACCAGGGCGGCGGTCACTGGCGCATGTTCCACTTCATCGAGAGCGGAGAGGTATTCGACCGCGTCAGGGACGGGAACCACGCGTACGAGGTCGGAAGGGCGCTCGGACGGTTCCAGGCGCTCGTTGCCGATCTTTCTCCTGAAAAGCTTCACGATACACTTCCGGGTTTTCACGAAACACCCCGTTATCTCGCGGAGCTTGACCGGGCCGTGAAGACCCATGGAGAACATGCGTCCGCAGTCGGTCCGGAGCTTGCTTTTGTTGCGGTCAGGAGGTCGCTTGCGGACAGCCTTCTTGATCCGCTTCGCTCGGCCGCGATCCCGCTCCGGGTCGTGCATAATGATCCCAAGGTGAACAACATCCTGATCAGCAAGGTCACGGGCAAGGCGCTCTGCATGGTGGACCTGGACACGGTGAAGCCGGGTATCGTGCATTTCGACTTCGGCGACTGCGTCCGCTCGGCAGCGAATCCGGCGGGAGAGGATGCGGAAGACCTGAACAGCGTGGCTTTTGAGACGGGCTGGTACGAAGCCCTGACCCGGGGATACCTTGAAGAAGCAAAGTTCCTGACCACGGCCGAGATCGAACTCCTCCCCCTGTCCGTGCGTGTCATAACCTTTGAGCTTGGCATCAGGTTCCTTTGCGATCATGTTCAGGGAGACACCTATTTCAGGACACGCTATCCCGGGCACAATCTGCACAGGGCGCGGGTGCAGTTCCGGTTGCTGGAGAAGATGGAAGAGGCGTTGAATAAATAAGTATCAAGACCTGTTTCGCGCAGGGACGCAGAGCTCGCAGGGAAGACAAGTATCAAAGAACATGACCACGTCTTTGAGGTTTTCCCAGCGTCTCAGCGCCTCTGCGCGAGGACGGTTTTGGTGTGTCAGCCTTGTCTCATAATAAAGGAGCAGCCATCATGCCGACCAAGATCGTGATCACCGTGAACCGCGTAAAGCTCGACGGGGAACTGTACGATACCCCCTGCGCTCAGGCGATCGCTAAACTGCTGCCGCTGTCCGAGCGGCCGTCCGAGTGGGGCGATGAGTTCTACTTCGAGATCCCGGTCACCTGCGCGTCAGATCCCACTGCGACCACGAAAGTGCGGGTAGGGGACATCGGGTACTGGCCCCAGGGAAAAGCTCTTGCCATCTTCTTCGGCCGTACGCCCATGAGCACCGGGCCGGAACCGGTGCCTGCGGGACCGGTGAATTCCGTTGGGAGGATCATCGGAGACGCAGCGGTTTTGCAAAAGGAAAAGGGAACACGGAAGATCAGGATCGAGAAGGCGTGATGAGCGGATCAAGAACCTTTTTCTGCCACGGAAAATGCGGAAGAAGCAGGGCGATTGCTCCAGGGTTTAAAACCCAAGGGTAACGTCTTTGAATTTTCCGCTTTTTCCGTGGCTATCGTTTTTGCCGTCCTCCGCGCCTCTGCGTCTCCGCGCGAGATAAGGATTTTGATGTGATCATTTTGAATACTTGTCGAAAGACAGCTTATCTTGGTTGCCTGATCGCATTGCTCTCCGCTTGCGGCACCATGCAGAACGGCCGGGGCTGGGGCCAGGATGCGACCCTCACGCCGGGATGGGACCGTGTGGGCAGGGCCGCGCTGAACGCCATGGCCGCACCCGAGACCTGGGCGCCTGCCGCGGGTGCCGCGGCATTTCAGATAGGCCACGCTGACCAGCGGGTGTCTGACCGGGCAATGAGGAGCAATCCGGTATACGGCTCCCGCCATACCGCCGACCGCGTGAGCGACCAGCTGCTGTATGCCAGCGGAGCGGTCTGGGTCATTTCCGGGGCAGCGGCGCCGAGCGGAGAGGGGGCGGGCGAATGGACCCTGAACAAGATCAAAGGATTCACCATCGAGGCCGGCGGCGGGCTTGCGGCACTGGGCCTGGTCGAGATCACGAAAAAGGGAACGGACCGGGAACGGCCGGACCATACCGACCGGGAAAGCTTTCCCTCGGGCCATGCAGCGGGCGCATCCTACTTTCTCACCCTGTCGTCGCGCCATGTTGACACCTTTGGGTGGTCGCCCGCTGCGGTGACCGCGAGCCGCATCGGTCTCGGCACGATCACGGCTGCGACCGCCTGGGCACGCGTCGAGGCAGGCCAGCATTACCCGTCAGATGTGCTGGCCGGGATCGCCGTAGGTCATTTTTTCGGAGCTTTTGTGACCGACGCGTTCATCGGGGCTGATAATCCCCTGAATGCCCTGGTCCTGTTTGAACCGGCAAAAGGCGGAGGAGTGGCGATGGTGCGGTTCGATTTCTGATACAATCGAAATCAAAAGGCATGTGTCGCGCAGTGGCGCAGAGTACGCAGGGAAGTCTAGGTCCCGGGACTGAATTTCGGTTTCAAGAACTCCTCTGCGCCTCAGCGCCTCTGCGCGAGATAAGTCGCTTATCTGCCTTGCCTTTGAAAAAGGAGCTCCCTTCATGGTAACCCTTGCAGATATCCAGCAGGCCCGGGAAAAGATCTCACCCTACATCCACCGAACGCCCCTGATCCGGTCCAACTCCCTGAGCACGATGACCGGCGCTGACGTCCATTTGAAGCTTGAGAACCTCCAGAAGACCGGGTCCTTCAAGGTCCGGGGCGCATTCAATAAACTGCTCCGCGTTCCTGAAGGCCGGGTGATCGCGGCATCCATGGGCAACCATGCCCAGGCGGTCGCCTATGCAGCCGCGTCCCTGGGAAAACGCAGCGTGATCGTGATGCCTGAGAGTGCCGCCATTGTGAAGCAGGAGGCTACGCGGGGATATGGAGCGGAGGTCGTGCTGAAGGGGGAGCGGTTCCAGGAAGCGCTCGATCTCGCCCGTTCGCGGACCGATGCGGTCTTTATTCATCCCTTTGATGATGACGACGTGATCGCAGGCCAGGGTACCATCGGAATCGAAATCCTCGAAGACCTGCAGAACATCGATGCGGTGCTTGTGCCGGTCGGCGGCGGCGGTCTGATCGCGGGCATCGCAGCGGCAGTCAAGGCCCGTTCACCGCGCACCCAGGTCGTCGGCATCCAGACCGAGTCCGCGACCTCCGCGTGCCGTTCGTTCCGGGGAAAGCGTCTGTGCGAGCACGTGCCGGGAAACACGATCGCCGACGGCATCGCCGTGGGCCTGGTGGGAGAGCGGACCCTGGAGGTGATCACGGCCCAGGTGGACGATATGGTGACCGTGACCGAGGACGCCATAGCGCGGGCGATCCTGCTCTTCCTGGAGCGCAAGAAGCTCGTGGTCGAGGGTGCGGGCGCGGTGACGCTCGCGGCGCTCCTGGAGCATGGTGACCGGTTCCGCGGAAAGCGGGTGGTCCTGGTGCTGAGCGGCGGGAACATCGATTTCACGCTCGTGGACAGGATCATCCTGAAGGGCCTTGTATCGAGCAACAGGATCAGCGTGTTCAGCATGGTCCTCGACGACGTTGCGGGCAGCCTGCACCGGGCCACGGGCCTCATCGCGGAAGCCCGTGCGAACATCGTTGATGTGGTCCATGACCGTCTTGCCGGAGGCGTCCCTGTGGGCAAGACACGTGTGCTGTTCACGGTAGAGGTCCGGAACAGCGGCCACCTGTCGGACCTCTTTGCGCTGCTGCGCGCACAGGGGCTCTCGGTAAGCGCTGATACCTGACCGCCGGGAACACAAGAGACCTCTTCTTTTTCCCCGGCTGCTGTGCTATTATGCGACCGTGAACGAACAACCGGCCATCTTCCGCAGATCAGAACATTCCCTTTCCCGCTCGTGGATCAGTCCCAATGCCCTCCGTGTTCTCTACCGGCTCAAGGAAAGCGGGCATTATTCCTATCTTGTCGGCGGCGGTGTGCGCGACCTCCTTCTGGGCCGCGAGCCCAAGGACTTCGATATCGCGACCGACGCCCGTCCGAACGAGATCAAGAAGATATTCCGGAACTGCCGGCTTATCGGCCGCCGGTTCCGGCTCGCGCACATCCATTTCCATGACGAGATCATCGAGGTGGCGACCTTCCGGTCCAATGCGCCGGAACCGGAACCGGAAGCAGCGATGCCTGCGTCTTCGGCTGAGAGCGTGGCTGCGGAGGCGGCACCTGAAGCAGAGACCTCCGTACCTTCGACCGATATGCAGGGTCCTGAGTCTCCGCCGCCGGCTCCCGAAGCTCCGGTCGAGCGTCCCCGGCCCCCCCGGCACCTGAAAAACGAGGACGGGATGATCCTCCGGGACAACCTGTTCGGCACACCGGGAGAGGACGCGCTCCGCAGGGACTTTACGGTCAATGCCCTGTTCTACAATATCGCGGACTTCAGCGTCATTGACTACGTCGGCGGCATGGACGATCTCAAGAAGGGGCTTATCCGCATTATCGGCGACCCGAGAGTGCGTTTCACCGAGGACCCGGTCCGCATGGTGCGGGCGGTGCGATTCGCGGCAATGCTGGGATTCGAGATCGAGGACGAGACCTATTCCGCGCTGCTGGAGCTCCGGGACAAGGTCGCGCTGGCGTCGAATGCCCGGATGTACGAGGAGATACAAAAGCTCTTCCTGCTCGGTGAAGGCGAGAAAGTGTTCCAGCTGCTCCGGAAGACCGGGCTCTTCGGCGTCATCTTTCCCCATATCGATGCATGGCTCAATACCGAGGACAAAGGCTATCCCCGCACCTCTGTGGGCAAGGCGCTGGAATGGGTCGATGCGTGCGTGCAAACAGGGCGGAAAATACAGCCCCATATGCTTTTCGGCCTCATGTTCGGCCAGTATGTTGAAGAGAAATGGGGACGACTGGCGAAGTCCGGGATGATCCCGCTCGAGGCACTTGACCTGGCCGTTGCCGAGTTCCTTGCTGAGCAGGTCCCGAGGGTCCAGATACCGCGCAAGGTGGCGTTGGCGATCAGGGACATGCTCTGGAACCAGGGCAGGTTCGAAAAGACCCGCGGCAAGACCCCGCTTTATTTTCTCAGGAGGCCGGGATTTCAGGACGCTTTTGAATATCTCCGGTTCACCAGCGAGCTGTCCGGCGAACGGATGGAGCTCCGGATGTGGTGGAAGGAGTTCATCAGGACGAACGCATCCATCCCGGTTCCGGGTGCGGGTCCGCAGGCGATCCCGCCGCGTGAATCGCGGCCGCCGCGGCGTCGCAGACGGAGAAAACGGCCGGGAAGGGACATTGTTAAGTGAGCGTCCGGTTCATGTTGCCCGAATCACGTGGTGGTGGTTGCGGAAGATCGAACATTTAGTATGGGCGATCCTTGATTAATCAAATGGTTGCGGCAGAATAAATATTTTTCTCTTTCCCTTGACGTCCTGCCTTTTTGCGCTATACTCAGAACATTAGAACCAACCACGTTATCTCAAAGAGATTACCTTGGGTTTTGGGGCAGAGGTAACAAGTTTATAGAAGCCTGGATGCACGGTGCGGTGTGCACGCCCTCAGCGAGCAGCAGAGAGGGAAGCCTGAAACACCTGCCAAGGCAATGAAACTGACCCAGCCTCTCCGATGCACAAGACCCAAGGTACGCTTTTCCCTCCAGTAACCTTTCTGTTCATTTCCCCTGAGAAGCGCGATCGTCATGGTATTGCAATTGCTGCTGTTCCGGGCCGCGTTATGTGGCTTTCTGCCGGCTTTTGCATCTCTTGACCGGGAAAGCCGTTCTTGTGAGGCAGGGGGATATGGCAGAACCGCGGGCAAGATCTTACGAATCTTCGAACACTGCTATTCGCTCCGCACCATCTCTGCCACGCATTCTATGTGGTAGGTCCAGGGGAACATGTCAACCGGCTGGAGGCGGTCCAGGCGGTATCCGAAGAGGTGAAGGAATTTCAGGTCCCGGGCCAGTGTCGAGGGATTGCAGGATACATAAACGATCTTTTTCGGCAGAAGCGCCAGGATGCGCTCAAGGGTCGTGAGCGTGGCGCCGGCGCGCGGCGGATCGAGCACGATCACCTGCGGACGGAGCTTTCGCTCGATCAGCGGCTTCAGGCCCTTCTGCAGGTCGTCGGCGATGAATTCCGTGTTGTTGAGTCCGTTCAGTGTCGCGTTGCTCCGCGCATCATCGATAGAGGAGAACCCCGACTCGATGCCGATCGCGCTTTTTGCCCTTTTTGCCAGCGGGAGGGTGAAATTGCCGATGCCGCAATAGAGATCGAGCACCGTTTCCCTTCCGCTGAGGTCCGCAAAATCCAGCACGGTCCTGAGCATGTTCTTGTTCTGGTCCCAATTCACCTGAAAGAAGTTGCCTTCCGTGGCATGCAACGTCATGCCGTCAACGTCGAGCGAAAGTCTGTTCCTGCCGAGCGAAAAGGCCCTTTTCTTCCGTGCAAAACCGGTGATGCCGATGACCTGGGGGAGCAGATCCTTGAGTTTTGCAAAGAAACTCTCTGCCGGGCGGAAGCTGTCGCCTTCGCTAAAGAGCAGAAGATGGACTTCTCCTGCCGGACTCGCGTTCACATGCATCTCCGCGAGCGGGGGCAGCGATTCAGCGATCTTCCGGACAGCGTCAAGCGTGCTGTTGATCAGCGGATGGAGCAGAAAGCCGTTCTCGACCTCCACGAGGTCATAGGAACCCTGGCGAAAGAATCCGAACCGCTGGGTCCCGTCCTTCATCCTGGCGGTGAACTGGGTGCGGAGCCGGTAATGGTCCTTATGGGGCGACGAAAGGATGGGAAGGGTGCGCATCGCATGAAGTCCGGCGCTTCGCGCGATGGTCTCGAGCAGGATCTCCTGCTTCAGCCGGAGCTGGGCAGGGTAGGAAATAAATGGCCAGGTGGCGCCGGTGCACTGCTTCTCTCCGCCGCAGGGCGGATCGACGCGGTCCGGGGACGGTTCAAGGACCTCGAGCGGTTTTGCCGCAAAAATGCCTTTTCGTTTGCTGACCACGGCGATCCGGACAAGCTCGCCGGGCAATACGCCGGAGACGAAGACAGCCTTGCCGTTCTCCAGGTGCGCGAGGCCTTCTCCCCCATGGACCAGCTTTTCGATGCGGACGCGGGCGGATTCGATCATCCGAGGATCTTCTTGATCGTATCCCGGAGGGATGCGAAATCGGCTGATTTGACGATATAGGCTTCTGAGCACCAGCTGCCGAAATCGTTCTTGTACTCCTCGTATGCTGACGAAATAATGACCGGCAGAGCGTTGTCCTTTTCCTTCATTTTGCGCAGGGTCTCGATGCCGTCCATGCCTTTCATGCGCATGTCGAGCGTCACCAGGTCGAACCGGGATCCTTCCATGGCGGCAAGGGCCGAGGCCCCGTCCAGGGCGGTGGTGACCGAATACCCCATGTCTTCCAGCTCTTCCTTGTAGAGCATGCAGATATTCTCTTCATCATCAACGACCAGGATCTTTTTCATACGCAGACCTCCTGTTCCAAATCTAGTATAGCACAGAGCATCCCGTCCGGAAAGGGAATAGGCGAAAACGTTCTGCGCACAGCACGCTGTCAGGCAGACGGCCGTCCGGTTCGCTGATCGCCTGGGATCATGCGTTCGGCCACGGAAACCGGATAGTGAAGAGGGCCCCTGCTCTTTCCTTGTTCCGGCAAAGAATGGTGCCGCGATGGGCCCGCACGATGCGGTGGGTGATCGGCAGGCCCAGTCCGGTGCCGTGCACCTTGGTCGTATAGTAGGGATTGAACAGGTTCTGCATGGCTTCGGGAGTGATCCCGGGACCTGTGTCCCCGACCTCCAGGATGTTCTCCTTCCGATCGGGCAACATGGCGGTCCGCACTGTCAGTACGCCGTCCTTCTCCATTGCCTCCATGGCATTCGTGATCAGGTTCACGACCGCCTGTTTCATCTGGCGGGCGTCGAGGTCGATCTCGGGCATGTCCGGACCGAGCTCCCGCTCCAGACGGATCCCTCGCTGCCGCAGCTCGTCCTCGTAGACTGGCAAGACCTCTTCGAGGACGGCATTCAGGCCGCCCCGCGTCATCTGGGGGGCGGCATTCTTGATGTACGCGAGGTTGTCGTGGATGATGTCCTCGAGGCGGGCTGTTTCGCTCAGAATGATGTCGAGATACTTCTTCATGTCGGGATCGCTCACCTTGCGCAGAAGGCGGCGGGTGAACCCGCCGATGGATACCAGCGGATTTCTAATCTCGTGGGTGATCTCGGCCATCATGGTGCCGAGGGCAGCCATTTTCTCAGACTGGGCAAGCTGTTCATGCATGATCCGTATGTCCTTGTTCATGGTCTCCATGTTGGAATGGATCATGGCATTGTCGATCGCCAGCGCAGCCTGCTGGGCGAACATGGTGAGGAATCGGATGTCGTTGTCCGTGATCGGCCTGGCGGTGAACATGTTGTCGACCAGGATCACGCCCAGGACCCGTCCCTTGGCAACGAGCGGGACCGTCGCGAAGCTGTTCACTTTGAGCAGGTCGCGGAGTTCCTGTTTGACCAGCGCATCGGTCGCGGCGTCGAGAACATTGAAAGCGCGTTTCTGCTGCACCGTGGTTGCCAGAACGCCGTCGGCAGGATGGAGATGCACGCGGATACTGCGTGCGACCGTGTTGATCTCGGTGTCCCGGGACTCGAAGAGCTCTCCGGTCTGAATCCACTCCATAAGGCTTTTATGCTTTCTCGCCACCTCGGTCCATGCCCTGCTGGCCTCGTCCCAGGAGGAGGGGCCGACACCCATCATGCCCTGGAGCACGTTGGTCCGCTCGTTTACCAGCAGCAGGATGGCCCGATTGAATCCCAGGCCGCTGCCGCCCATGGTCGCTGCGGTCAGGATGATCCGGAGCAGCCGGTCGAGGTTGAGGGTCGCGCTCATTGCCGTGCCGATATCGTAGAGGATCGAGAGCTCCTGTGCCCGGCTCCGCGACTCCATGGCGAGCCGCTCCGAGCGTTCGAACATGGCGGCATTCTCGACCGCGACCGCGGCCGAACTTGCGATGGTCGTGAGAAAACGGAGGTCGTCCTCGGAGAAATGCACGCCGTCGCGTTTGTTGAAGAGGGTGATGATCCCGGTGATCCGGTCGTGAAAGAAGAGAGGCACGCTCAGGACGGAGGACCGCGGTCCGCCGGAAGAGGCGGTGAGGTCATGCCGGCTGCCGGTGTCGCTGATCAAGAGAGCCTTTCTCTCCCGCATGACGAGATCGAAAAGCTGCATGCCAAACGCCGCATCCAGGTCCCGCACCGGGTCCTCCACGAAGACCTTGGTCACTTCGATGCGGTCGGTCCTGCCCGAGGAAAGGTTCGTGAGACGGATCGTGCAGCCCTGGGCGGAAAGCGCGCGGGTCGCGCTCTTCGCGATCAAGGAAAGAAGCTGATCAAGATCAAGGATCGAGGTGAGCGCCATCCCGATCTCGTGGATGGTCGCCAGCTCCGAGAGCCGCGACTGGATGCTCTGGAAGAGCTGGGTGCTTCTGATGACCCCGCTGATCTGATTTGCCGTGGTCGTGAGGAGGGTGATCTCGGATCGGGTCGCGCTCCAGGGGGATGCTGAAAGAACGAACAGGACGCCGAGACACCGGTCACCATCCATGATCGGCGCGGCGACCAGGGATTTGAACCGCTCGATGCCGGTCTCGGGGACATACTGGAACCGCGGATCGGTGAAAGGATCGGCGAGCGCGAGCGGGACCTTCTGCTGGGCGACCCAGCCCGCGATGCCCATGCCCAGCGGGAACGTGAGCTTGCCCACGGTCTCCTGGTTCAGTCCCAGGGCCGCTGTGAGCGTGACCGTTGTTCCCTCGGGATCAAGCAAAAACACCGACGCGCCGTTACGGCCCATGCCCCGCATGACCACGTCGAGGATGCGCGACAGCTTGTCCGTCAGGTCCGCCGAGGAGGTCGATATCCTGCCGATCTCGCTCAGGATGCTCAGTTCTGTACGTTCGACGGGCTCCATAGGGAATCCAATGATTAAGTGGTAGAGTGGTAAGTGATAAAGCGGTCAAAGGACGGGCTGGTTATTGTCTGCCGTTCGCTTACCGCTTGTGTTTTTCTATTGCTGCTTTATACACGTTCACGTATTCCTGCGCTGAATGCTTCCAGGAAAAGTCCACACCCATGCCGTTCTTAACAAGTCTGGCCCATTGGGCCGGCTTCCGGTGGACAAGCACTGCCTTGCGCAGGCTTGCAGCGAGCGCTGGAGCCGAGTAGTCATCGAACAGGAACCCGGTCCCGGTTCCCTTGCGGGGATTGAACTGCGCCACCGTGTCCGCCAGTCCGCCGGTTCGCCGCACGACCGGTACGGCGCCGTACCGCAAGGCGTGCATCTGGCCGAGGCCGCAGGGTTCGTATCGGGAAGGCATGAGAAAGATATCAGCGCCTGCGTATATCCTGCGCGCGAGCCCGTCATCGTACTTCAGCATGACCCGCATCTGTTCAGGGTAGCGTCCGCACATATCCGCGAGCAGGCGGTGATAGCGTTCATCGCCGCTGCCAAGAATGACAAGCTGGATCCCCAGCGACATGATCTCCGGCAGCGCGTCGGTCAGGATGTCCAGCCCTTTCTGGTCCGAGAGCCGGGTGACCATGCCCGCGACAGGGACCTGCCCCTCCGGCAGGCCGAGCTCCGCGCGGAGCGCGGCAGTGCAGTGCTTTTTGCCCGCCGGGTGCTCCGCGCTGTAGTGCCTTGCAAGCGCCGGGTCGTGCAAGGGGGCCCATGCCGCCGTATCGATGCCGTTCACGATGCCGGTGAGTTCCGCGGACCTGCTGAGGAGCACGCCGTCGAGCCCATGTCCGTATTCGGGGGTCTGCACCTCCCGGCTGTAGGTGGGGCTTACCGTGGTGAGCGCGTCGGAATAGACCAAGCCCGCTTTCATGAGATTGATGTTGCCGAAATATTCGATGCCCTGGGGCGTGAACACATCCCACCCGAGGCCGGTGAGCTTCATGTCCCAGTGCCAGAAGATTCCCTGATAGCCCAGGTTGTGGATGGTGAAGACCGTTGCCGCATGCCGAAGGAGTTCGTCCTGTCCGTGGAACAGGCGGCAGTAGAGCGGGACCAGTCCCGTCTGCCAGTCATTGCAATGGATGATATCGGGCGAGAATCCGACAGCACGGCAGACCTCGGGGACGGACCGTGAAAAGAAAATAAAGCGTTCGGCATTGTCCGGATAGTCGCCGCGCATGGTGCCGTACAGCTCCGGCCGGTCGTAATAAACATCCTTGTTGATGAAATAGGCCGTGACATTGCGGTCCAGCCTGCCTTCGAGCACGTCGCCGCGCTCCTTCCAGGAAGCGAGGGGGACCGTATAGGAAGCGACGGGACGAAGGCCGTGTTCTTTCGGATTTATGCGGCGGTAGCGGGGAAGTACCACGCGGACATCGTGGCCAAGGTCCGCGAGCGCCCGGGGAAGGCTCCCTGCGACATCCGCGAGGCCGCCGGTCTTGGCAAAAGGGGCGACCTCGGACGCAGCGAACAAAATCCTCATAGTTTGATTTCCCGGAGGAACTTGGATGCTTCCTCGGGAGGGGTGGGATTGATGTAGAAACCCGATCCCCATTCGAAGCCGGCAATGTTCGTCAGCTTCGGCATGAGCTCGATATGCCAATGATAGTAGTCGTTCACTTCCTCGCGGAAGGGCGAGGTATGGATGACGAAGTTGTAGGGCGGGAAGGACAGGGCCTTGTCGATCCGGCGCAGCGTGTCCTGGAGCAGGAACGCCAGGTCGCGGAAGTCGTCCCTGGTGGAGCAGGCGTAGCAGGAAATGTGCTTCTTCGGCAGTATCCAGGTCTCAAAGGGGAACCGCGGCGCGTAAGGGGCCAGGGCCACGAACAGCGATGTTTCCGCGACCAGGCGGGTCCGCGACTGCAGTTCCTGGCGGATGATGTCGCAATAGATGCAGCGCTCCTTCAGGTCATAATGTTTTTTACAGCCGTCGATCTCCTCCTGCACCTGGATCGGCACGATGGGCAGGGCGATGAGCTGCGAATGGCTGTGCTCAAGCGTGGCCCCGGCGGCAAAACCCTCGTTCTTGAAGATCAGCGTGTATTGGAAGCGTTTGTCCTTTTTCAGGTCCTCCATGCGCTCACGGAAGGCCCAGAGCACCTCTTCCACTGCCTTGCCGGTCATGGTCGCCAGAGTGGCGTTGTGATCGGGGTTCTCAATGAAGACCTCGTGGGCCCCGATGCCGTTCATCTTGTCGAAGATCCCCTCGCCCTGCTTGTTCAGGTCGCCTTCGATCTGGAGCGCAGGGAACTTGTTCGGCACCACCCTGAGACGCCAGCCCGCCTGGTTCGGCTGTCCGGCATCGCGGAAGGCGAGGATCTCCTGAGGGGTCGTACGCTCGTTGCCCGCGCAAAAAGGACAGAACCCGCCGCGTTTCTTGGCACGCTGGTCCTGAAAATCCGCCGGCTTCTTGCCGCGGTCCGATGATATGATGACCCACCGTCCGGTGATGGGATCTTTCCGTAGTTCAGGCATGCTTGCTCCTCTCGCCGCGGTACCGATAGTAAGGACTGTTCACGAATTCCCTAATTATAACGTTCCCCTCCCGCCTTGTCAAAACAACTTCGGAGAATCGACTTTGCTTTTCCCCTGTTTTGGGCTAAGATTGGTTCAGCTAGAGGGGTCGAAAGAAGCAGGATCGGACACGTGGATACCGCGCAACGGCCATGAACATTATGATATTTCACGGCCTTTTCATGGTCCTCAGTGTCGAATAAGGAAACGTATGCGTTCCAGGAAGATCGAGCTTGTGTCCCGCACCATCGAGAAACTGCTCGCGGCCCGTGGGTGGTCATCGAGACTGAAAGAATATCGTGTCCTCGGCATCTGGGACCGATGCGTCGGCGCAAGCATTGCGGCGCATGCGCAGCCTGTCATGATCCGGGGAAAGAAGCTGACCGTGATCGTGGACAGTTCGGCGTGGATGCAGCAGATCTCCCTTCTCCGGCCGGAGATCATGGAGAAGTTGAACAGGAGCCTGGGGGAAGAGGCAGTGGAGAGCATTGCGCTCAAGCTCGGGGAAATGAAATCATCGGGATCCGGTAACGAAGGGCGGAAGATCGCACGGCGGAGCCTGAATGCCGAGGAACGCAAGCGGATCGAAGAATATGTTCAGGGGATCGGGGATGAAGATGTCCGTGACCGGCTGAAACATCTCATTGAAAAGGACCTGGCCAGCAAGAAACCATCCTCTTCGCGCAACTGACCTTCAATCATTTCATGTCGTAGATATCCTTCATCTCGCGAGAATATGCGCCACCCGGCTCATGTACCACCAAAGGCGGAAGCATTTCAACGCCTGTTCCGCCTTCTTTTACCGCTTCCAGAAGCACCAGTGCTGCGGGCTTGTCCTGATAAGGATGGACCAGCCTGGCGCGTTTTGGCTCAAGTCTCCTCTTCCGCATCAGGGCCATGAGTTCCGCCAGCCGGGACGCAGGAAAGACGATATTGTACCTTCCTCCCTGCTTCAGATGCTTCCCCAGGTCAAACCAGAACTCGATCCGTGCGAGCATATCCTGACGGGAGATCTTCCGTCCAGTATCAGGACTGGAACGTCCTGTGCCGGACCGTAGGTACGGTGGATTGGTCACCAGTACGTCAACGTGGCCGAAGTCGACCGGCCGGGAAAGCCTGCGGATATCCCGGTGGAGGGGATCGACGTTCCCGAGCTCGTTGATCATGTAATTCCGTATGCAGAGAGAATGAAGATCATCCTGGACCTCGACGGGAAAGAAGAAGGAGCGCGCGTGTTTTTTTGCAAGGAGCAGGGAAATGATCCCGGTGCCTGCTCCGGGTTCGAGCACGCGTTCCCCGGGCTTGACCCGGCAGAAATCAGCGAGCAGGATGCTGTCGAGCGTGAAACGGTGACCTGTGGAAGGTTGTGCAACGTGCACGATCCCGGCGCCCCGCATCGCGATGCTGTCCCGTGTGACGCTTTTCACCGGCCCCGGTCCTGGAGCTCTGCAGGGATGCGCTTGATCTTGCCTGAAGGGTCCACGCAGACGAGCCGTGCTGTTGCTTCAGCGATGAGCCGCTCCGTTGCCTTGTCGGTCATGATGGTGGTGAAGAGGATGGAGGTGCGGGTCATTTCGGAGATCGAGGTCTTGACCACGATGGTCTCTCCGAGGCGGGCGGAGGAACGGTAGTCGATCTCGACACGGGCAACCACGAATACCGTGCCCTGGGCAGCAAGTTCGCTCACGATGAAGCCGTGGTCCGCGAGAAATTCGGTGCGGCCTCGCTCCATATATTTAAGGTAGTTGGCGTAGTAGACCACGTTGCCGCAGTCCGTGTCCTCGTAGTAGATCTTGACTTCGATGGTATTCATGGCTATTCATGCTCCCGGTGATTTGCTCTTGATTTGCTTTCAGCGTCGCGTGTGTTGCATATGGTTTTTCGTATGTATATGGGAAGCGTTGATAAAGGTTACACCTACAAACCTGCAGTTTCTGCCTGATGAAACGATAAACAATTACGGATCGTAACTGACATATGAACGCCGCCGTGAGGGACCGTCAGGTTCCTCTCGACGGCGTGGATGGAGCTGGCTCTATTGCTTTGATCCACTATGGTTGTTGTGTATTAGATAACCGCACCATAAAGTCATGACCGCTTATCGCTTTTTTGGACAAGGCGCTCCATGTCTGATTTGAATTTCATTAGTTTCATAATTAGAGCATCTTCGGGATAATTTACAAAAAGAAAATAAACGAGAAATATCCATATTGCAATTGGCAATTCAATCGTCCACATAGAATTCAGAACCGCAGATGCGGATATCGAATACATCAAATGGTGAATAAAAATTACCGGCAGCAGCAATAAAATGGCGTGAAGCGATGCAAAGATTCCCCCGATTACATAATTACTCACGTTTCTCAATCGCGCACGATACAGTATGGAGCGAGAGTATAAAAAAAGTACTGCGAGAAATGATCCGAACAGCAGTATCGGATTTTCATAGGGGCTGAGCCAATTCAAATCATGCGATATCTTCGCGAATAAGTGAGTGTAAAGCTGTACGGGGACTACGATACTCAAAACTAATTGACTCATAGAGACGATGGGATTTATGTAATTCCGATTATAAACACCCCACATCACGAAGAACACAGGGAAGTAAAACACACTCAGCATAAACGACAAACCCATAGCAACCGCAATAAGAATCATAGACAATTGCGACATACTATCTCCCTCTCTAACGCGGAGTTCACGCACCGCGAAACGGTCCGCGTGGAACGACTCGCTAAATATGTGATATACGTAGGGCCATTAGATTTTTCAAAGTTGTTTCGATCTTTTCAGTATCTAGTTCTGGTTGTGGTTTCTTGTCGAGAGCATAAACAACAGCCCTGCTGCCAGTAATTGCAGGTAATTTCCAACCATTAACACTCATTTCCTGGATATTTGATCGACGGGAATTATCAGATAAGTAATGGATCGCTTCTTCTGGCATATTTGAGTAAATGTAATATTTATCGAAGTCATCGCCACGAACATAGATTCTTTTTGCAAACAATACTGTTCCGGGATCATCATTATACATGAAGATCTTTAACTTACTTGAAGATGTGAAATAGCATCCGACCCGTAGACCAAATACGAAACCGGTTCTTCCGTCCCCTATAAATGTCACTTCAAATTTATAATCTGAATAGTGACCGATAAAAGAAAGTTCGCCGAGAAAAAATAGCTTCGCCTTCGAATATTTTCCTGGAAACTTCTTTGATAATTTATCCATTGTGTCATAATAAGGTTGAAGCCGGTGGTGTCTTATATTCATCATAAACACAATAAATAGGACCGATCCAGCAACAAAAACCAATATGATAAGAGTGCTGTTTGTCATTTAAGATTTAACCAGTGTGCGTCGAGTTCGCTCTAACTCTGTAAGAACAGATTTTCGTACTTAAAGAGGTTGGCAAGAATAATACCTGAGATTCTTCTGACCACGTAATCTTCACTAATATTTTGCAGCTGTAACCTGCATCTGCTAGGAACTTTCTGAAATCTCAACTTCAGGAAGTAAGTTTCTCGACAAGAATATATCACAATTTGTCTAGTTCATACACAATTATGTAAGCTGGATGAGCATACGGAACCGGAAGGGTGAACTATGGCGAGTGGGAGGGTACGCGTTGGTGTCGTGACGACGTGATGTGGGGAGATCGGTGTTCTCTTACGATTTCAGGATCTTTTCCGCCGCGATCTGGGCTTCGTGTACGCAGCTCCCGCTACCTCTTCAACGCCTGCGCTATCGATTGGAAAAGTTCAAGATACCGTGTGTCCAGCCCCTTGTCGAATTCCTCCAACCACGAAGAGATATATTTGGCATCATAGGCATGATTCTTGAGCAGGATCGACTTAATGTCTTCCATGTCCCGGGGTCTGCCTGCGATGATCTTATGAATCACAATGTCTTCAAGAGAGGCGAAAAAGACCGGGGCGGCATTCTCGATGCCGAAGGTGATGCTCTTTGCTCTCTTGATGGCTTCCTGTTCGTAAGGCGAGAACGAAAACACGAAATCGATCCGTATGCCGCTCTTTTCCTCCAGGAGCGGGAGGACCATCGTTTTTCTGACAAAGGCCTCCGTATCATCGGTGAGCACCTTTAGATGAAGACGGCTGGCGAGTGCAAGAACGTTCCTGAACTTGTCCGGACCGATGCCGAGCGTTATATCGATGTCGCGGGTCAGCCTGGGCTCTCCATAGAGAAGGACCGCCTGGCCGCCGATGACCATGTAGGGGATGTCTGACGCCTTGAGTTCGCGGGCGAGGCTAGTGAGGAGTTCCTGGAACACTGTTCACGACCTTTGCGATCTGCACGATATTGTCGATGCCTTCGAAGGGATCCCCGGGCTGAAACAGGCCGAGCTGGAGGGCTTCCTGATAGAGTGCGTCAACGATCCGGAAGTTCTGCTCGATATCGACCCGGCTGTTACTGATCAGGTCCCTCTCGAACGCCTCAAACGCTTTCGGATCTCGTATCATATGTCCAACCTCATGTTCATCGATGATCTGCGATGAACATATTATACCCTCTCTGGCGGAGGATTGCAGTCAAGACATTACGCCTTCAATATCTTTTCCGCCGCGATCTGGGCCTCGTGCACGCAGTCGCCGATGCCGATGCCTTTGTAGGAGCAGCCGATCAGGTGTATCCCCGGGTGCTCCGCGACCTTCCGGTCAAGCAGGAACATCCGGTCCAGGTGGCCCACGGTGTACTTGGGCATGCCGTTGAACCAGCGATAGACCTTCGAGAACTGCGCGTCTGCTTTGAGCCCCAGGACCGTGTCCAGCTCTTCCAGCGCCATGCTGATTATCCCGGCGTCATCCAGCTCGTGCACCAGTTCCTCGTGATGCCCGCCGCCGACGAACACGCGCACCATGACCATGTCGTCGGGCGCGCGGTAGGACCATTTGATCGAACTGTAGGTCGTGGCGTTGATCCTGCGGTTCTCGACGCGGGGAATGATGAAGCCGAATCCTTTGAGCGGGACACTGACGTCGTTGCGCTTGAACGCGAGGGTCACGGTGCCTGAAGAGGACCACTGGATCGCCCGCAACTGTGACGCCAGGCCCGGATCGAAGTTCTTGATCATTTCCGCGGAGTCGTAGGCTGATGACGCGAACATGACATGGTCCGCATCAAGCTTCTCACCGCTGTCCAGTATGACCACATAGCCTTTGCCCTTCGGCTCGATCGATTTTACGACAGCGCCAAGGCGGATAGAGTCCTTTCCAATGGCATCGGCGCAGGCCTGCGGCAGGGTCTCCATGCCCTTCTTGAAGCTCATGAAGTAGGTCATGCGCGCCTGCCCGGGTTTTGGCGGCGGGCCGCTCAGCGTGGCATGGGGCCGGCTCTTCATGGCATCGACCATGCCGCGGATCAGGCTGCCGCTCTTTTGCTCCATCTGGACAAAACGCGGGAAGGTGGCCAGAACGCTCATGTTGTCGGGATTCGAGGTATGGATGCCCGCGACGAGCGGTTCCGCAATTTTCTCGAGGCATTCACGGCCGAGACGGCGCGTTACAAAGGATGCGAGGCTTTCGTCACCGCGCTCTCTCCGGCGCGGCATGAACATCTCCATGCCCATGCGGAGCTTGCCGGGCCACGAAATGAGGCTTGATTTTGCCATGGGCCAGAACGAGGTGGGGACCATCAGCATCACGCCCTCGGGAAGGGAGTGGAGCCTCTTCCTGGAGTAAATGAATGTCCCTTTGAACTTGTCGTTGGACGGGAGCATCTCCGGCTCAAGACCGAGATGCCGCGCGAGATTCACGGTCCAGACCTTTTCCGGGAGGAAGCTGTCCGGTCCGCCTTCGACAAGGTAGTCGCCGATCTTTTCGGTGAGGATCTTGCCGCCGATGCGCTGGTTCCGTTCAAGCACCAGCACATCCACGGTTTTGTCATGGGCCTTGGCGCCGGCCTTCAGGTGGACCGCAGCAGCCAGGCCGGCGATCCCGCCGCCGACGATGATGATTTTTGGCATAGTGATTTTACAAAAAAGGATTAGAAAGGAAGAGAAAGGATTACAGGATCAGAGGATTAGCAGAAAACAGCTGCTTAATCCTTAATCCTCCAGCCCTTTAATCCTTGTTCAGCTCCGCAAGTATTCGCTGATCTTGTCCCGCAGCGTGGTGAAGACCCACTCGAACTTCTGGTCGTCAGATTCGAGGAGTGTGACCCGGAACCCCTGCAGGCTGCAGTTGAATCCGGTGAGCGGTACGACGCAGATGCCGGTTGCCGCAAGGAGGTAGTAGACGAACCGTTTGTCCAGGGCAACGTCCTTGACGAGTTGCTCGACCCTGATCTTTGCTTGTCCATTCGGGACCGGAAGCTTCTGATCCGGCCGGAGGGATCCGTTCTCGAACATGACCGTGAGGTAGAAGGCGCCGTTCGTCTGGTTCACCAGGATGCCCTTCACGTCCTTCAACAGGTCATAGGCGAGACGGGACCTTTTTTCATAGGCGGTGTTCCTCTGTGCAATATGACCCGGATACCTGCTGTCCCCCATGATGGCGGGGATGACCTTCTGCGGCAGGGTGGTGGAACAGACCTCAAGCATCTTGTCATCCACGATGCTCTTGATGTACTTGGAGAAGACCGGGTCCTTGGCCGAGTTGTAGACCTCGATCCAGCCGCAGCGGGCGCCTGGCCAGGGCAGTTCCTTGGAGATCCCCTTCATGGACATGCCGCAGACGCCGTTGATCACGTCTGCAAGTGGCGTGGACTTCTTGCCGTTGTAGGTCAGATTGATATAGATCTCGTCACAGACCACGAACAGGTCGTATTCCCGGGCGATGGCAACGATCTCCTGGAGCACGTCCTTGGGATACACTGCGCCCGTGGGGTTGTCCGGATTGATGACCAGGATGCCGGAGATGGCGGGGTTGTACTTCACCTTCATCCGGAGGTCGTTCAGATCAGGATACCAGTGATTGTGCGGATCAAGATTGTAGGAAATGTACTCGGCCCCGGCATGGGAAGCCTCGGCGGACGAGTGGGTGCTGTACGCCGGGCTCGGTCCGATGACGCGGTACTCTTTCCGCAGCTGGCCGTAGATCTTGCTGATGGCGTCGCCCAGGCCGTTGAAGAAGATGATGTCCTCTTTTGTGATCTTGACCACGCCGTTCTTGTTCGCCCGCTGGGCAAGGAACTCCCGCGTCGCATCCAGTCCCTTGGTGGGGGAGTAGGCGTAGGAAAGGTCTTCTTTCATGGCGCCGGTGATCAGCTCCTTGATCCAGTCGGGCAGCTTCTCGCCCTTCTGAACAGGATCGCCGATGTTCTCCCAGGTAATGTCGATGCCGAACTGCTGGAATTCCTTGGCAACGGCGACGATCTCGCGGATCTCATACTTGAGTTCGTCGGCGCCGAGGGATACGATATTGTTTCTCATGTGTGGGTACCCTACCAGTGGATTTCAACGAAAAAGGTGCAGGAACGTGATGTCCGGTGATGAACCGCGACTCCCGACACCAGGTTTCACTTATTCGTCCGAGGCGGACCTTCCGTCAGCAGGCTTTCCTGACTATGTCCGCGAGCGCCTTGATGAAGAAAAGCGATGAGTTCAGCGACTCTGCGCGTTCGAAAATGAGTCCCAGGGATTCGGCATGTCTGCGGTGCACGATGTCGATGTCGTAGAGCGTCTCCATGTGATCGCAGGTGAAGCCCAGCGGTACTTCGAGCACGAATTGGCTCTTCTTCTCCGCGGAGATCATTTCGATGATGGTCTCGACCTCCGGCTCGAGCCAGGGCTCGGTCGCCCGGGCTCCCTTGCTCTGCCAGGCGATATACCAGCGCTGGAGCGCCATGTTCCTGGCGATGCGCTGGGCTGTCTCCTCGATCTGGCTCCGGTAGGGATCTCCGGCCTGAATATAGCGTACCGGGATGCTGTGGCTGGTGAAAATGATCGCTGCGTGCTTGCGCAATGTTTCGCGATAGCGCTTCAACCCGTGGAAGATCCTATCCTGCCAGGCTTCGATGAAAAGCGGGTGATTGTGCCAGCTGGGGATGAACTTCTTCGCGACCTTGCCGTCACCCAGGGGTGTAAAGGATTCACGGTACAGGCCGGTGGTCACGACGGTCTCGTAGGGCGACATCGAAAGGCCGATGACGCTGGTGGCTCCGTTGGTCATGGCCGTGTCGAATGCTTCCGCGATCGAGGGCGATGAATATTGGAATCCCGGGTAGACCCAGAATCCGCTGCCCAATTCGCGCTGGAGCGCGGCCGCCTGGGCGGCGACGAGCTCGGGAAGCGGCGACCTGCCGCCGATGAGCTTGTAGCGCTCGGTAATGGCGTCGATGACCGGCTGCGGCGCGGGCTTGCCCATGAAGGCGCTCATGAACGGCCCGATCTCGTTCAGATGCCTCGGTCCTCCGAGGGCTATGAGTATGACGGCGGTATGGGACATATAAAGTCAGTCGTAAGGGGTAAGCGAGAAGCGCTTGGCGTATGCTCTTAACTCCAGCCCTTTAAACTCTCCAGCCCTTCCTTATCTTTTGCTGAGTTCGTGCGTCGCGTTGATGAACTCCGCCGCGTTCTCGAGCGGTGTTTGCTGCAGGATGCCATGGCCGAGGTTCATGATGTGGCCGTTGCGGTTGCCGGCGCGGTCAAGGATGTCCTTGGTGCGTTTCCTGATGAACTCCTTGGACCCGAAGAGCGAAATGGGGTCGATGTTCCCCTGAACGGCCTTGTCCTCGCCCACGCGCTTCCATGCCTCGTCGAGGTTGCAGCGCCAGTCGAGTCCGATCACATCGCCGCCGGCCTCGGATACCATCTCGAGGAGGTGGGTCGCGCCATGGGCGAAATGGATGAGCGGGACGGTCTTCTTGATTCCGGCGATCACGTTCTTCTGATGGGGAAGAACGAACTCGCGGTAGTCCTGCGGCCCGAGCGCCCCGACCCAGGAGTCGAAGAGCTGGACCACCTGCACACCCGCGTCGATCTGGGCGTTCATATAGTTGATGATCACTCCGGTCAGATGTTCCATGAACTTATGCCAGGTCTTGGGTTCGGCGAACATCATGGCCTTGGCATGCTCGTAGTTCCGCGAGCCGCCGCCTTCGATGATATAGCTCGCCAGGGTAAAGGGGGCGCCTGAGAAGCCAATGAGCGGCACCTTGCCGTTCAGTTCCTTCAGCACGATCTTGATGGCCTGCATAAGGTAGCTGATCTGGGTCGCGGCATCGATGGGCTTGAGCTTCTCCACGTCGGCCATCGAACGCACGGGATTGTGGATCACCGGTCCCTCGCCCTTGGCGAACTCAAGACCGATGCCCATGGGTTCGAGCGGCAGCAGGATATCGGCGAAAATGATCGCTGCATCGATCTCATAACGCCGGACCGGCTGGACCGTGACCTCAGCGGCAAGCTCCGGTGTCTTGCACATCTCGAGGAACGTGTGCTTCGCGCGGATCTCGCGGTATTCCGGAAGGTACCGTCCTGCCTGGCGCATCATCCAGACGGGCGTGCAGTCCACAGGCTTCCTGCGGCAGGCGTTCAAAAATCTATCAGCTCTCGACATCCTCTATCTCCCTGAATAAACAAAGTAAATATAGCACAATTATCGGCAATATGAGTTGTTATAATAGTCTTTTGTACGCGAAAAGACAAGGGAATTTTGGCGGGGAGCTACAATCTCAGTGCCATCCGGAAATCATCCATCACAAAGCCGTTTCCGATGTCATTGGCCACTGCTTCGGCCTTGAAGAATCCGAATCTCTCGTAAGCAGTAATGGCCTTGGTATTGTTCTTGTTCACGAAAAGGTAGATCAGCACGGCCCCCATCTTCTGCGCGTCATCTTTTACGCAGCCGAGCATCTGTTGTCCGAGACCTTTGCCATGCAGTTCCGGAAGGAGATAGAGCTTGCTGATCCTGACGGCCTGCTCTGCCGGTTCGTGCGCATAGGCGATAAATCCGACCGGCCGGTCCTCTTCCTGGGCGATGATATAGCGGTATCCCTGCGCGCCGATCTCCCTGCGAAGAACGTCGGCTGTGTACATCTTTTCGAGCATGTAATCGATCTGGCTGCGGGAGATGATGCCGGGATAATGGTCGCGCCAGATGCGGGTTGCAAGGTCCCGGATGAGCGGGATATCCCGGATGTCAGCAGGTCGAAAGGCGATGGGCGAGCGGTTTCGCATCATGCCGCCTTACTCTTTCTGACGGAAGGACAGGGCGGCCAGGATGATCATAATGAAGGCAAGGATTGTCACGACAAGAAGGTCGACCGCAAGGGGGAACTCGGGGCCAAGGGGTGGCGCTGAGTTGCGGAGCAGCACATGCTTGAAGGCGTCAATGCCGTAGGTAAGCGGATTGACATGGGTCAGGTAGCGAAGTGCTGTCGGCAGGGAGGTGACCGGATACATGGCGCCCGACAGGAACAGCATGGGCATCACCAGGAAGTTCATAATGATGTTGAACCCGTCAAAAGAGGTCAGGCGCGCCGCGATCAGTATCCCGAGCGAGGTAATGCAGAAGGAAACGAGGATCGACACCAGCACGACCTCGATGAACTGCAGGACCGTCAGATGGATCCCGAGAAAGGGGATCAGGACCATGATGATGACGGCCTGGGCAACGGAGATGAACGTTCCGGAGATGGCCTTGCCGATGACGATCGAGACGCGGGAGATCGGCGCCACGAGCATCTCTTTCATGAACCCGAACTCGCGGTCCCAGACAATGGAGATGGAAGAAAAGATCGACGAGAACAAAATGGTCATGCCGATCATGCCGGGAAAGATGAACTGGAGGTAGGAGAACCCCACCTGGGGCCTGATGAGCGAGTTCATCCCGTTCCCGACAACAAAGAGCCAGAGCACCGGCCGGGCGAGCGTGCCCAGGAGGCGGCTCTTCTCGCGGAAGAACTTTTTGAACTCCCTGAGGCAGATGACGTAGATGGGCCTGAACTGGATCATCGCTGGGCCCTCCGGTGGCTGCGTACGAACTCGCGCGTTACCTCCTTGTCGTCGGAGAGCACGTCGTCACGGATGGTGCGGCCCGTGAGCTTCAGGAACACATCATTCAAGGTCGGCTTCCGGAGGTTCACGGACTTTACCTGGATCGACAGGCTGTGGATAAGGCGGGGGATGAACTCTTCTCCTTTTTCGGTCTCGATGAAGAGGCCGCCGTTCTCGGCATGACAGAGGATGTCAAAGGTCTTCGCGATCTCGGCGCAGGCCTTTTCATTGTCTTCGGTCACCAGATGGATCGTGTCGCCATGGACCAGTCGTTTGAGATTTTCCGGCGTGTCCAGGGCGATGATCTTGCCATGGTCCATTATGGCGATGCGGTCGCAGTTCTCCGCCTCTTCCATGTAATGGGTGGTCATGAACACAGTGATCTTTTCCTGCTTGCGCAGGGTGGTGATGAAGTCCCAGATGGTGTTCCGGGTCTGGGGATCGAGGCCCAGGGTGGGCTCGTCCAGGAACAGGACCCGGGGATAGTGGAGGAGCCCCCGGGCGATCTCAAGCCTCCGCTTCATGCCGCCGGAGAAGTTCTTGATGAGGTCGTGCTTCCGATTGGTCAGTTCCACGACCGAGAGCATCTCATCGATGCGCTTTTCGGTCAGCTTCCTGTCGAGATTATAAAGATAGGCGTGGAACTTGAGGTTCTCATAGGCGGTAAGGCCCGTATCGAGTGTGGTGTCCTGAAAAATGAGGCCGATGGAGGAGCGTACCTCGTCGGGCCGCTTCACACAGTCATATCCCGCGATGGATGCTTCGCCGCCCGTGGGCAAATGCAGCGTGCAGAGGATGTTGATGGTCGTGGTCTTGCCCGCGCCGTTCGGACCGAGAAACCCGAAAACCTCGCCCTCGTTCACCGAGAACGATACGCCGTCAACGGCCGTGAGGGTCTTGAATTTCTTGGTCAGGTTGTTGACGGAAATAATTGACATTATTAATTTTGAAAAAAGGTTTTACCAGTCGATTTTGTTTTTCGGCACGTACCACTTGTTGAAGTTGTACATGATCCCGAGCGGCGCGACCGCAATGCCCTTGAACCGCTTGTGCACGATCGGCGTTGCATCGGGCACGTACAGGAACGCGTAAGGCTGCTCGTCCGCCAGGATCTCATGGATCCGGTAGTAGATCTTTTTTCGTCTTTCGATGTCAAAGGTCCTGCGACCTTCCACCAGTAACCGATCGACTTCCGGATTTTTATAGCCGATGAAATTATATTCACCTTTTCTGGTCTTGCTGGAGTGCCAGATGTCATACAAGTCAGGATCCCGGCCCATGCTCCAGCCGAGGATGATGGCATCAAAGGTGTGCTTGTCGATCTGCTCCAGGAAGGCCTGCCATTCCATGACCCGGATGTTCACTTCGATGCCGACCTTCCGGAGGTTCTGCTGGATGATCTCCGAAGCGCCGATGCGTTCCTTGTTCCCCTGGTTCGTCAGGATCGTGAACCGGAAAGGCCTGCCGTTCTTTTCCAGCACGCCGTCATTGTTCTCATCCTTCCACCCTGCTTCGGCAAGCATGCGTTTCGCCCGCTCCGGATCATAGGGATAGGGCTGGATCTTCGGGTTGTATGCCCAGGATACATGGGAGAACGGTCCGGTGCAGGGCTGACCGATGCCGAGGAGTACACCTTCGATGATGCTTTTCCGATCTATGGCATAGGCAAGAGCCTGCCGCGTACGGGTTTCCGAAAAGAGCGGACTCGACAGATTGTATGACATATAGGTATAGGCGTTTGCAGGATAACGGAACTTGCGGTAGTTCTCCCTGATGCGTTTAGTCTCGCTTTTTCTCAGATACTGGAGCGGGTTCAGGCCCATGAAATCCACTCCGCCCGACAGCAGTTCCTGGAACATGGTTGAAGAATCGGGAATGATCCTGTAGATGTACTGGTCGATTTTCGGTCTTCCTTCGAAGTAGCGCTCGTTCGCCTCGAGTACGATCTTCTGGCCGGCGACCCATTCCTTGAACCGGTACGGTCCCGTGCCCACGGGCTTGCGGTTGAACTCGTCGGTGTTGAGGTCCTTGCCCTCCAGAACATGCCTGGGGATCATGCCAATAGCCCAACTTTCAAGGGCCGGCGAAAAAGGTTCTTTGTAGATCACCCGGAATGTGTATCGGTCCAGTACTTCTGCTTTCGCGACATCCATGTACTGGCTGCTGAAAGGTGTTGCGACCTTGGGGTCCATCAATTTTTGGTAGGTGAAGAGGCAATCTTCGGCGGTGAACGGGGCGCCGTCGTGCCACTCGACACCCTTACGGAGATGGAAGGTGACGGTCTTGCCGTCAGGAGATATAGTCCACCTCTCGGCGAGGTCGCCGATTAGCTTGATGTCCTTGTCGTACTTGACGAGCCCGTTGAAGACCTGGTCGTTGATCGTCCCCGACGCACTGTCGGTGGCGATAATGGGGATCAGTCTTCGTGCGTCGCCGATGGAGCTGACAACAAAGGAATTGGGGTTCCGCTCGGGTTTTTGCACGCATGCGGGGAGAAAGAGCGCGGTAAGAAGAAGCAAAGCAAGGCCATTGAACCACAGAGGGCGCAGAGGACGGCATAAAGAAACAACAAAAGAAAGGTCCGGTTTTTTGGTTTTCCTCTGCGTCCTCTGCGGTGAAAACAGGTTTTGCTCTTGTCTGGTCTTCATAATCGAAAAAAAAGAGGTAGGCAATGCCTACCCCTGATCAACGTCAGCGATTAAAGTCCTCTGCAGCTTATTTCTGAGCAGGCGCTGCCGGCGCTCCGGACGGGGGCGCAAGCGGAACAGCCGGGGCTGACTGCTGGGTCGGCTCGGGTTTCACGCTTTCCATGATCGAGCTTTTCCTGGCCGAGGTTATTGCCAGGGTGAAGGACGTGATCATGAAGATGATCGCGGCCGATGTGGTGAGCTTTGCAAGGAAACTCTGCGCCCCCCGGGGGCCGAAGACCGTGTTCGATGCCCCGCCGAAGGCCGCGCCGATGTCAGCGCCTTTGCCTTTCTGCAGAAGCACCATGGTGATCAGAATGGACGAAACGATGACATGAAGTGAAACCAGTACATACCGCATTGCAACTACCTCCTTGGATTGGAACGCTGAAGCTGGAAAAGAAGGATTAAGGGACGAAGGAGTATGCAGGATGATTTTGCGATCCTTTTGATCCTTGGCCGCTTCCGATCCTTATGCTGTTTCTTCTTCCGCTTATTTGAAATTCACCAGTGCTGCAAAGGACTCCGGTTTCAGGCTGGCGCCGCCCACGAGCGCGCCATCGATGTCCGGCATGGCCATGAGCTGGGAGACGTTCTCAGGCGTCACGCTTCCTCCGTACTGGATGCGGAGACCTTCGGCTGTATCCGCGCTGTAGAGCGATTTCACCTTGTTCCGGATGAGGGCGTGGACCTCGTTCGCCTGCTCGGGCGTCGCTGTTTTGCCGGTGCCGATGGCCCATACCGGTTCGTAGGCGATGACGACCTTCTTCATATCGTCGGGAGAGAGGTCTTTCAGTCCGCCGGTCACCTGGCGGCCGATGATCTCGTTCAACTTGCCGGCCTCACGCTCCGCAAGGGTTTCGCCCACGCACATGATCGGCAGGAGTCCCTTTTTGAGCGCCTGTTTTACCTTCTTGTTGACACTTTCGTCGGTCTCGCCAAAATACTGGCGCCGTTCACTGTGCCCGATGATAACATATTTACATCCAGAATCCAACAGCATATCAGCCGATATCTCTCCGGTGAACGCGCCCTTTTCCTCCCAGTGGAGGTTCTGGGCAGACAGGCCGATGTTCGAGCCCTTGATCGCCTCTGCAACCGCGGAGAGTGACGTGAAGGGCGGGCCGAGCACGATGTCGCGGTCCTTGACAGCGGATACAAGCGGGATGAGCTTTGATGCCAGCTCCCGAGCCTGGGTTGCGGTCATGTTCATTTTCCAGTTGCCGGCAAGTATCGGTCTTCGTTTGGGATGCATATTCTACTCCTTATCGTCCGTAAGCGCGGCCAGGCCCGGCAGTTCCTTGCCCTCCAAGAGCTCGAGCGACGCGCCGCCGCCGGTGGAAATGAACGTGATGCTGTCGGACACGCCCGCTTTATGCACGGCTACGTCGGTATCTCCGCCGCCCACGATGGTTGTTGCGTAGGAATCCGCCACAGCCCGGGCAATGGCAAAAGTGCCGCGGGAGTAGGCGTCCTTCTCGAACATGCCCATGGGGCCGTTCCAGATGATGGTCTTGGCGTCCTGGATCGCCTCCGCAAAGAGCCGCACGGTGGCCGGGCCGATGTCGAGGCCCACCCAGCCCTTCGGGATCTCCTGGGAAGTGACGATCTTGGTCTCGGCGCCGTCGTTCATGTTCTCGGCCACGACAAAGTCCACGGGAAGGTAGAACTTGACGCCCTTCTCGCGGGCGCTGTTCCGGATGCGCATCGCCGTTTCGAGCATGTCATTCTCGACGAGGGAGTTGCCGCATTCCTCGCCCCAGGCTTTGTTGAACGTAAAGGCCATGGCGCCGCCGACGATCACCTTGTCCACCTTGTCCTTCAGGTTCTCGATCACGCCGATCTTGCCCGAGACCTTGGCCCCGCCGAGGATGGCCACGAAAGGCCGCACCGGATTCGCCACGGCTTTCTGGAGATAGGTGATCTCCTTCTTCATCAGGAAGCCGGCCACCGAGAGCATCACGTGTTTGGTGATGCCATGGGTCGAGGCATGGGCACGGTGGGCCGTGCCGAAGGCGTCGTTCACGTACACATCGGTGAACGCGGCAAGCGCCCTGGAGAAGGCATCGTCGTTCTTTTCCTCTTCAGCGTGGAAGCGCAGGTTCTCCAGAAGCAGCACGTCGCCGGGACGCATGCCCTGTACCTGGTGCTCCACGTCAGGGCCGATACAATCCTTGGCGAACTGCACCTCCTTGTTCAGGAGACGCGATAAACGGGTCGCAACAGGCGCCAGGCTGTACTTGGGCGACGGTTTTCCCTTGGGCCGGCCCAGGTGCGAGGCAAGGATGACCTTCGCGCCCGCATCCAGTGCGTAATTGATCGTCGGCAGGGTGGAGCGGATGCGGGTGTCGTCGCTGATGTTGCCGTTCTCGTCGAAGGGCACGTTGAAATCAGCGCGGATGAAAACCCGTTTGTTCTTGAGATCGATCTTGTCGATGGTCTTTTTGCCCATGATGAACCTCGGAATAAGCGACAAGTGACAAGCGACAAGTGACAAGCAAGGGCTAGCCTCAAACCACTCGTCACTCGTATCTCGTCGCTCGTCTCTGTTTTAGAGCCCCTTCTTCGCCACCAGGATCGCCAGGTCGCGCAGCCGGTTCGAATAACCCCACTCGTTGTCATACCAGGAGATGACCTTCACCATGGTGCCGTCCATAACGCTGGTAAGCGCGGCGTCCACAATGGATGAATGGGGATTGCCTTTGAAGTCGATGGACACGAGCGGTTCTTCGCAGAACTGCAGGATGCCCTTCAGCTTGCCGTCGGCAGCCGACTTGAGCGCGGCATTGACCTCTTCCTTGGTCGTCTTTTTCGAGACTTCGAACACCACGTCCACGACCGACACGTTCGGCGTGGGCACGCGGAGCGACATGCCGTCGAGTTTGCCTTTCAGTTCCGGCAGCACGAGGGACACTGCCTTGGCGGCGCCGGTCGAGGTCGGGATGATGGACATGCAGGCAGCGCGGGCACGGCGGAGGTCCTTGTGCGGCAGGTCGAGGAGCTTCTGGTCGTTGGTGTAGGAGTGGATCGTGTTCATGAGGCCGTGCACGATGCCGAAGTTCTCCTGGATCACCTTGGTGAACGGCGCCAGGCAGTTCGTGGTGCACGAGGCATTGGAGATGATGTGGTGCGTCTTGGGATCGTAGGTGTGCTCGTTCACGCCGATCACGAAGGTCGCGTCGGGATCCTTGGCCGGTGCGGAGATCAGGACCTTTTTGGCGCCTGCCGTTATGTGCTTGCCTGCGCCGGCCTTATCCAGGAAGAAACCCGTGCACTCCAGGGCGATGTCGATCTTGAGGTCCTTCCAGGGCAGTTCGGCCGGGTCCTTCTTTGCCAGCACGGTGATCTCTTTCCCATCCACGATGATCTTGCCGTCGCCTGCCTTGACATCATGAGGGAATTCACCAAAGGTCGAGTCCCATTTCAGCAGGTGCGCAAGCGTTTTCGTGTCGGTCAGGTCGTTGATCGCCACGATCTCGATATCATTGCTCTTCTGCGAAGCACGGAACACATTCCTGCCGATACGTCCGAATCCGTTGATTGCAACTCTAACAGCCATGGTAGCCTCCTTGGACCTTATTCTAGTTTGTTCATCACCAGCCCCGTCAGGAGCTTGGGAGAGAAGTACGTGGCCTTCTGCGGCATGCGGTCGCCCGCCATGGCGACCTCCTTTACCTCGTGGACCTTTGTGGGATTCATGAGGAATATGACCTCTGCCTGGCCCGTCTCGACCCGGTTGATCACCTCATCCGCGTCCTTGATGTACTCTATGTTCAATCCCAGCTTGTGGGTATCCATCCTGATCCCGAGCAGCTTGTCGATGATCAGATGGTGAAGGATCGACACGTCAAGCTTCCGGTACGCAGGCACCTTGTTCGGGACGATGGCGTCCATGTCCGCCTCGTTGCGCAGCGTCAGCAGGTAGTAGCTGTGCTCACCCTTGATGCGCATGCCGAAGGTATGGCCGTGGTCAGCGCGATGCGCCATGGTGTCCAGGACGGTCTTCCGGTCCGCGGCTTCGGATTTTTTCGTGAAATCGATGCGTTCGATATTGAAATATTTGTTCAGGTCCTCCTCGAACCGCTTCGGATGGAAATCCGTGAGGTTGAAGAGCGCGCGGTGCGCCGGGAGGATCACCAGTCCCGGGTCCTCGATCCGCGCAAGGAACATGGGAACATAATTGAATCCCTCTGAGCCGGAGACGGAACCTGCCGCCTTCCTTCGCTCGTTCCGATAGTTCAATGCCGTGTCATAGCGATGATGGCCGTCGGCGATGAAGATCGGCCTATCCCTGACCTCTCCGGCGATTATCTCGATCGCGCGGGGGTCCGAGAGCGTCCATATGCGGTGGACCACCCCATCCGCGGCTTTTACCTCGGCGGCCGGCCGCTCGGTGACACTGCCCAGGATCGTGCCGATCGTTCCCGCGGGGTCGGACACCAGGGAGTATATCTGGCTGAACCCCGCCTTGCACGAGCGGAGGAGGTTCAGGCGGTCCGTTTTCGGACCGGACAGTGTTGTCTCATGGGGCTTTACAATACCGGAGTCGTAATCCTCGATCCGCACCATGCAGATGAATCCCCGGAGCTTCTGATGCTTCCTGCCCTTGCCGAATTCCATTTCGTATATATAGAAGGCTGGTTGATCGTCCTGCTTGAGGATCCCGGTCCGTGACCATTCTTCAAGGGTCGATGCTGCGCGGGTATAGCGGTTATCGTTCTCCGTGTCGCCGGGGCTTTCCAGCCCGTACTCGAGCCTGATCACATTGTGCGGGCTCCGGCGATAGAGAGCCTGCTGCTGCTCATGTGAGATGATGTCGTAGGGCGGGCAGACAAGATCGGCAATGGCGCCGGCCCTAGCGAGATCGAAATGGATCCCTTTGAAAGGGATAATAGTTGCCATGGGTTGAAATCCTTGGAAAAAAGGGGCTTTGCAAGACTTCACGTTATAGCACAAGCCCTGTTTTCATGTCAACATTTTTTCAGGAGGAACCGGCTTGGTGAACATGCTTGGAATCGGCGAATATCCTTTGAAAGCATTGGGTTGAGCGCTTGTTTTATGCCGGGCGAGCGTCAGACAATGTGCAGGATTTTTCATGTCCCGACGGCCTCCGTATCGATTATTCTGCTGCCGGAGGTATCGATGCCTGCTTCTGGCGGCAACTCCCGGCCAGAAATATTCAAGCAGGAAATCCATGGGGCGTCTTCCGGAAGAGGAAGGTGCGAGGTGATTCGGGAATTCGTCCTACTTAGTAATGTAGAAATGAGCATGCCCGCATCCCTTCCGTTCAAGTATAACACCGATCCCGATTTCCTGCGGCGAAGGCACCCCAATCCCGCGATAGAAAGATGCCGTGAGAAACAAAAAAACCTTGCTGGCCGCTGTAGAAGCGGATATAAAAGGATTGCCGCCAAGCAAATCCTTTCACCAACAAG